>Ga0256832_1000155_pt1 | contig 41371 bp, 46 predicted proteins | sample 134614metaG_FD_190534 | JGI IMG/M metagenome (GOLD analysis project Ga0256832, IMG submission 190534) | Hydrothermal vent microbial communities from Lau Basin, Pacific Ocean - 134-614 | ecosystem: Environmental > Aquatic > Marine > Hydrothermal vents | place: Pacific Ocean: Lau Basin | collected...
CCTCGCCGGCCAGGCGCATGAACTCGTCCACGGAAACGAAATGGTAATGCACCCCGTCTTCCTCTCCCGTGCGGGGAGCGCGGGTGGTATGGGAGACAGACAGCTTGAGGCTGCCGTCCCGCTCCAGCAGAGCCTTGAGGAGACTGGTTTTGCCCGCGCCCGAGGGCGCGGAGACGATAAACAGATTACCTTGCATGGGGTGTCCTCCCGCCTTATTCACGGTGGATTGCGGATCCTGGCGCCGGGCTGGTGCGGCTGGGCGCCGCTCTGGAGCGAAAATGGTAGCAGTAGCTGCCATTTGAGTGAAGAGCAAGCTCAGGCGCGCCAGAACAAGCCAGGGCCGTGATAGGCTGAGGCCGTTCAGCAGTCAGGCGAAAAGGGCAAAGTAATAAATTCACATGAACGTTCATCAATTTACCTTAGGCTTCAGCCGCCACCATGAATAAGGCGGGAGTCTATTCGATGTTCTGTACCTGTTCGCGCATCTGCTCGATGAGCACCTTCATTTCCACGGAAATGGCCGTGGTTTCGCTGTCCGCGGACTTGGAGCCCAGGGTATTGGCTTCCCGGTTCAGCTCCTGCATGAGGAAATCCAGGCGCCTGCCCACGGGTTCGTCGCGCTTGAGCACGGCCCGCACCTCTTGAACATGGGTGGCCAGGCGATCCATTTCCTCATCCACGTCCAGACGCTGGGCCAGCAGGGCCATTTCCTGCTCCAGGCGCTGTTCATCCAGGCTGTCGCAGACTTCCGCCAGGCGTGTACGCAGGCGCTCCCGCACCGCCTCGATGACCACCGGCATGCGCTGCCTGGCCCTGTCCACCTGCTTTTCCAGAAGTTCACAGCGGGATTCGATGAGCGCCGCCAGGCGGGCGCCTTCCCGTTCCCGGGTGGCCACCAGATCATCCAGGGTCTTTTCCAGGAGCGTCATGGCCTGTTCCTGCACCGGCGTCAGGTCTGCCGCCTTCGCCAGGGTAACCCCCGGCCAGGAGAGCAGCTGCATGATATCAGGCTCTCTCAGCCGGGGCTGCTCAGCGCGTATCTTTTCCATGGCGCCGAACAGCTGCTCCAGCAAGGGCTGGTTGACCTGTATGGCTTCCACGCCGGCGCCCGCGGCCCGGTAGCGCAGGCCGCACTCCACTTTTCCCCGCCCCAGCCGCCGGCCCACGGCTTCACGCACAGGGGCGTCCAGCTGGCGAAAATCCTCCGGCAGGCGTGGCTGGATCTCCAGATAACGATGGTTCACCGAGCGCAGCTCCCACACCAGCTCCCCGCCATCGAAATTCAGGCTTCCCCGTGCAAAAGCGGTCATACTTCGTATCATTGGTCACATACTCCGGCAATTTCCTGCAAAACACATTTTCTTTATGATACTTTGCTTTACTCGGGAACGCCTCTACCTCAAGACTACCGGTCATGCCATCGGAAAAACGCGAGCCGCTGCCTTCGGGCACCCGGCTGGACTATTACAAGGTACACAAGCTCATCGGCAGCGGTGGGTTCAGCCTCATATACCTTGGCGAAGAAGATGACACGCACGACGAGGTAGCCATCAAGGAATACATGCCAAAGAAGTTCGGCAGCCGAAACAAGGACGGCAAGCTGGTGTTCGTCAACGACGAGGCCAAGGACAAATTCTACCGCGGCCTGCGATTGTTCTTTCTCGAGGCCAAGGCCCTGGCCATGCTGCGCCACCCGAATATCGTCAACGTGCGCAACTGTTTTCTGGCCAATGATACCGCCTACCTGGTCATGGACTACCAGCCGGGCAAGAACCTGGGACGCTACATCAAGCGGCGCAAGGGCGGGCTCAGCACCCGTTTTCTGATGACTGTATTCCCGCCCCTGCTGGATGCCCTGGAGCTGATCCACAACGCCCAGCATCTGCACCTGGACATCAAGCCCGGCAATATTCATATCCGGCCCGGCGGCAGACCCCTGCTGCTGGATTTCGGCGCTGTGTACCACCTGACCAGCGAAGGCAAGAAAAAGGCTCAAGTCATCACCCCCGGTTTCTCGCCCATCGAGCAGTACAGAGGCATCAGCAAGGTAGGCCCCTGGACGGACATCTACGCCATCGGCGCCAGCATGCGCACCTGCATAGAGGGCCGGCCACCCCCCACGGCCACCGAACGCCATGCCAAGGACACCATGGTGCCCGCGGTGGAAGCCTTCGGCAAGCACTACCCGCGGCATATCCTGGAAGCCATAGACCGCGCCATGGAAGTTGATCCGCAAAAGCGCATCCAGTCCGCCGCCCTGCTGCTCAAGGAACTCAACCGTGACCCCTCGAGGGCAAGGAAGGCGGGCTGATGGAAAAGGCGCGCATTTCCCTGCAGGGAGACCGGCCCAACAACCAGGATCGCTGCGGCATCTTCTATAAAGAAGGCAGCTGCCTGATGGTGCTGGCGGACGGACTGGGAGGACATCCCAAGGGAGAGGTGGCGGCACAGATCGTGCTCAACGTATGCGAACAGCTGTTTGCCCGAACCCCGCTGCCCATCACCGCACCCAGACTGTTTTTTCATCACTGCGTGGCCCGCGCCCATGAATTCATCAACCAGTACGGTCAAAGCCAGCGCCCGGCCATTGCCCCACGCTCCACCGTGGTCATGGCCCTGCTGCAGGAGGGGCAGTGCCACTGGAGCTATGCTGGCGACAGCCGCTTCTACCTGTTTCGCGACGGTCAGCTCTATCTCCAATCGACGGACCACAGCGTCCCCCAGCGGGACAGCAATGGTATCCCGACATCCAACCGCGCCCTTACCCGCTGCGTGGGTGGTGTGCGCAGCGCGCCCATGCCGGCCACAGAGCCGCCGGTGCAACTGCGGCCCGATGATGTTCTCCTGCTCTGCTCCGATGGCCTGTGGGGACAGCTTCCCCAGCAGCAGCTGGTGGACACGCTGTGCAACGTCTTTCCCCTGAGCAAGGCTCTGGCGATGCTAGGCGAGGCCGCCGAACGCAATGCCGCGAGCAGCAGCGACAACATCAGCGCGGTAAGCGTGCGCGTGGGTTACGGCGACTGCGGTGTGCATTCCATCGTCCCTTCCCAGGACGAGGAAAACGATCTGCTTTCCGCCATCGACCACCTCAACGAATTGATAGAACAAAACCTTTAAGAGAAAGTAGAATCCCGTCCATCCGCAACGACTCCAGAGGAATCCCCATGAGACCCAGTGGCCGCGCCAATGACGAAATGCGCCCCGTCAGCTTCATCACAGACTTCACCAAGCATGCCGAGGGCTCGGTCCTGGTGAGCTTCGGTGATACGCGGGTTATCTGTACCGCAACCGTGGAAGAACGCATCCCCCGCTGGATGGACAGGGGACAAGGCGGCTGGGTGACAGCGGAGTACGGTATGCTGCCCCGTTCCACCAACAGCCGCATGGGCAGGGAAGCCGCGCGAGGCAGGCAAGGCGGGCGCACCATGGAAATCCAGCGCCTCATCGGACGCTCCCTGCGTGCCGCTCTGGATCTGAAGAAGCTCGGGGAACACACCATCACCCTGGATTGCGATGTCATCCAGGCCGATGGCGGCACCCGTACGGCATCCATTTCCGGGGGCTTTGTTGCCATGGCCATGGCGCTGAACGGCCTGGTGAAGAGCGGACGGCTGCCGGAGAATCCTATCCTGCATCACGTCGCCTCCGTCTCCGTGGGCATATTCAACGGCACGCCGGTGCTGGACCTGGATTACGCTGAGGATTCCAGTGCGGAAACGGACATGAACGTGGTGATGAATGATGCCGGGGGATTCATCGAGGTGCAGGGCACCGCGGAAGGCGCCTTGTTCGACCGGGAAGAAATGAACCAGATGCTGGATCTTGCCACCCTGGGTATTCAGGAAATCATTTCAGAACAGCACAAGGCGCTGGCGGTATCACCCAGCTGAGTCAGGGCCGCCCCTTCCAGCGCACACTCCGTTCCATCAGCCGGGCAATGGCCACGGTGTCTTCTCCTGCTTCCGCCAGCACCGCCATGCTGCCCCATTGTTCGGGAAGCAGCGTGCCAGACCAGCGCGGGGAGCGAAGCTGACGCCGCTCATCCACGTATTCGCCGGGCATGAGCAATACGGTTACCGCGCCCTCGGATCCCCTGAGCACCATATGCAGCCCTTTTCCCTTGCGTATCCAGCAGGGCGCCGCCGCGGTGATGCCTTCCACCAAGGACCGGAACTCGAACCCCAGGGAAGCGAAAACGGCAACCACGGACATGTCATCCAGCAACCGGGTTTCCCGCAGGGGCCCCGGTTCCCTTTCCACATGATGCAACACCAGCTCCGCAAGACTGTCCTGGGACAGCATATGCCGCGCCAGGCTGTATCCACCCACACTGCCAAGCAGCAGTAGAACCAGGGACGCAGCTTTCACCCATGCCCTCTGCCACAATCTGCGACGAAGGGGGGGCAAGTCAACCTTCCGCACAGGGCTGCCAGGCTGCAGGATCACCCTGCGCAGCGCGTGCTCGAATGCCTGGACCTTTTCCCATTCGGTCCTGCACGATGAACACTGTTCCTTGTGCTGCAGGAACTCGGCATCACTGCATGAAGGATCCTGCAGCAGGGATTTCCGAAAATGTTCACAGTTCATGACTTGGTATCCCGTTCAGGCGCAGGTCTGTCCCGCGGTGAGGGACGATATATTACCGTCCTGTATGCAAGACCCGAACAAACCCCTTTCTATTTCCGCCATTTATTTGCTCTGAAGAAAGAAAACGCTTGTCCACCGGGTCATACTAACCAAGCCGGGCAGTAGCCGGCGGAAAAAACATGCGTTACCACAAACCAACAAGGAGATCCTTCATGAAAAAGTCAATCATTCCGGGCGCCGTCACCATTGCCATGCTGTCCCTGGGCATCAGCGGCGCCGCCTTGGCCGGCAAGCCTGGCTTCGAAAAATGCATGGGCATCGTCAAGGCCGGCAAGAACGATTGTGGCACTTCCGGCCACGCCTGCGCGGGCCAGTCCACCAAAGACAACGCGCCTGACGAGTGGATCTACGTCCCCAAGGGCACCTGCGAAAAGATTGCCGGCGGTAAGGTGAAAAAATAACAGGCTGTTGAAAAAATCCATGGAAGGACTTTTTCAACAGCCTGATAAGAAACTCCCGGCTTTCGCCGGCAACAAGCCTCTGGCCAGACCTGGACGCAAGCTTCCGGTTCAAGACCTGGCAGAAGGCACCAACACCAACGAGGAACACTCATGAGCCTGTTACAGACGCTCGTCAAACCCTACAGCGCAACGGCGCGTCTGCTCGACGCCATTTCACCTCTTTTCGATCTCGCGGTGCGCCTGTGGGTGGCTTGGGCTTTCTTCAAGTCCGGCCTGGTGAAAATCCAGAGCTGGGACAGCACCCTGATACTGTTCGAGTATGAATACGATGTCCCCCTGCTCAGCCCGCAACTGGCCGCCTGGACGGGAACCGCCGCTGAACTGGGCCTGCCGGTGCTGGTGGCCTTGGGCATCGCCAGCCGCTTCTCTGCCCTGGCCCTGTTCCTTTTCAACGCCGTTGCCGTCTACGCCTACAGCAGCTTTCTGTTCAGCGGCGAAGGGGCTGCCGGCCTGCAGCAGCACATCCTGTGGGGGAGCTTGCTGCTCATCACCGTGTTTCACGGTCCCGGTAAGCTGTCAGTCGATCACCTGTTATGCAAAAGGTGCTGAACCACAGGGGTCGGAGTCAAATCATCCAAAGCCATGGAATAAACGAAACATTATCGTGATTTGACTCCGACCCCTTATCCTCATTTTGCCGCTCTCGCCTTGTCCACGTAGCGCTTCATCTGCCGCCCGTCGATGGCACCGGGAATCAGTTCATCGCCAATGACGAAAGCCGGGGTGCCGCTGATACCCAAGCGCTGCGCCCAGATATTGCTGCGATTCAGTTCTTCCGTTACCTCGGCGGAGTCCATGTCTTTCTTCAGCCGATCGATATCCAGGCCCACTTTCTTCGCTGCCGCAATGACGCCTTCAGGTGACAGGCGGCTTTCCTTGCTCATCATCTGGGCGTGAAAGGCTTCATATTTTCCCTGCTTCTGGGCCGCCAGGGCGGCCTTGGCCGCATACTCGGAATTTGGACCCAGCACCGGCAGCTCCTTCATCACCACCTTGATATTGCCGTCCTCCCTGACCAGCTTGCGCATGCCGGGAAACACGGATTTGCAATAAGGGCAGTTGTAGTCAAAGAACTCCACCACGGTTACGTCGCCCCGGGGATTTCCCCAGACCGGCGAACTGGTGTCTTTCACCTCCGCCATGAGTTCCTGAATGGCCTCCCTGGTCATGGCGGCTTCCGCGGCTTCCTGCTTGCTGCGCCAGGCCTGGATGGCCTCGATGACCACCTCGGGGTTCTCCTTGAGGTAGCTACCGATGAGCGCTTTCACTTCGTCCTGCTGTTCAGGACTCAATGCGGTTCCTGCCATGGCGCCACCCGACAGGCCCAGGGCGGAAGCCAACCCCAGGGCGGCGATGATGTTGGTTTTGTTCATGTGTGCTTTCTCCTGTTTCCTCCAAGGCGTTCAACCAGGCGGTCGGCCACCCGGAAGGCATTGGCGTATATCGTCCAGGTATAGGGGACAGAACCACCGGTGGGCATGAAACTGCCATCGGTGACGTAAAGATTGTCCAGCTCATGGGCTCGGCAGTCGGCGTCCAGCACCGAGGTGGCGGCATCATTGCCAAAACGGCAGGTGCCCGCCAGCAGGTTGGTGGGCGGCGCGCCGGAAGCGAAGGATATCACTTCCTCGGCGCCGATGGCCTTGAGCATTTCCGCGCCCTTGGCCGCCAGGTACCAGCCCACCTGCAGGTTGCGCACATGGAAGCCCGCGCGCACCCGGCCCAGGGGCATGCCCCACTTGTCCTTGCGCGATGCATCCAGGGTAACGAAGCTGTCATCCACGGACAGCCAGTCGCAAAAGGCTTCTATCTTCAGGGACAGCCCATCACGAAACTGCTGTTCCAGGATGCGCTTCAGGGGCTTGCCCCAGTTGAGTCGGCCGTCACCTTCCAGCTGGCGCTGGGCGCGCAGCACGGGGCTGGGGTGAACGTGCACGAAATCGATGGTGCCGCCTTTTTGCCGGGGACCAAAAGCCTTGTCATCGATGATGTACCAATCCTGCAGGGCGCGATTGATGAACAGCCCCGTCTGCGCCAGCCTGCCGGCCTGGTCCTTGCTGAACTTGCTGTACATGAGGCGTCCGGAGCCCGCCCCACCGCCGGCGAACAGCAGGTTTTTCCCCACCAGGCCGTTGCCGTTGGCCAGCCCCCGGGGGAACTTCGGCCCCGTGGAGCGCAGCAGCAGCTTGGCGGTTTCGATGGCCTGGCAGGCCACCACATAGATGCGTGCATCCACCTGTTTGGTCCGGCCCTGGCGGTCGAAATATTCAACGGCGGTGATTCTGCCCCTGGCATCCGTAAGAATGCGCTTCACCAGGGCATGAGGGCGCACTTCGCAGCGGCCGGTTTTCACGGCCTTTTCCAGCAGGGCCACGCGGGCGCTGCCCTTGGCGGCGGTGGAACAACCCGTGCTGCCGCAGTAGCCGCCATTGTAGGCGCAGCTGTTCCTGCCGGGGATGGGGCGCGAAAGAATAGCGCGCGGTGTGGGAAAGGGGTGCCAGCCCAGCTTCTTCCCCGCTTCGTCCAGCATGGATGCCACGGGATGCTCCCGTAACGGCGGCTGGGGATAATCGGGGGTGCTGCGCGGCTCGGCATGGGGATGGTCAACCACCCGGCCTGACACCCCCACCTCGGCTTCCACGCGGGCGTAATAGGGCTCCAGATCCTCGTAGGAAATGGGCCAGTCCGCCACATTGGCGCCTTCGATGGGGCCAAACTCGGACAGCAGACGGAAATCCACGGGCTTGAGACGGTGGAAATAACCGCTCATGAAGTTGCTGGCGCCACCCACGCAGTTGCCGTTCCAGAAATTCCAGCGGCTGTTGGCGGTACTCTGGGCAATCCAGCCGCCGTCATCGTCCTCCAGTTCGATGATATGAGGCTCGTCACGGCGGTCCGGCTTATACACATCCCGCAGGCAGCAGGCCATCTCGTCCTTGTAGAAATCATCCGTGTGCAGCCAGGGGCCGCGTTCCAGCACCAGCACCGAATACCCGGCCCGGGCCAGGGTCAGGGCCACGGGAGAGCCACCGGCACCGCTGCCAATGACGCATACGTCATAGTCACTCACAGGAGGAAGTATCTCTTGTCAGAAGGGGGACGCTTGTAGCCGGGTCGGTGGCCCAGCCATTTCCAGCCGACCTGCCCTGGATTTCCGCCATACACTGGATCGGTGAGCAGGGCTTCCATGATGTAGTTCAGCAGCTCCCGCAGCCAGTCATGGCCGCCCGCCCGGGCCTCATAACGGCGCAACAGGGCTTCCCGCTCCATCCGAGACAGAGTATGGAAAGCCGCTTTATGCACTTTCAGGCTCAACGCCTCCAGTTCATCCGCACCCTCGCGGAAAAAGCGCCTTTGCCGATCATCCACAGACGGATCGGACAACACCCATTGCAGCCAGGCCGTGGCATTGACGTCCCTTGCTCCCGGTGCGTTGTTCTCCGAAGGTAGCAGGTGATCCTGCACCGCGGCAATCAACGCCCACTGGCGGGCGATCAGGCCCGTGGCCTCCAGGCGTATGGCGGAAAAATCCGGCATCCAGGCAGCGCTGCTGACCAGACCGCTGCCACCCAGCAGCAAGCCTCCCGCCCCCCAGCGCAGGAAATGGCGGCGCTTCACAGCTCACCGCTCTCGCGTTCCTGTACCACGGCCTGCAGCATCCATTCCATCCACTGGGGCTTCATGTAGCCGCGCTTGCGCATGACCTCCGCCCCGTCGGCATCGAGGATGATCACCGCCGGGCGGCCATAGTCACGGTATCTCGCGGCCAGTTCCGGATCCTTCTCATCCACGACTTTCACCGGGACATAGTGTTTCTCTATGGCGGCGATCACCTTCGGATCCTTCCAGGTGGTGGCGTCCATTTTCCTGCAATAGCCGCACCACTGGGCACTCAAATCCACCAGCACCAGGCGGTTTTCAGACCTGGCCCGGGCAAACACCTCGTCCGTCCAGGGTTGCCAGGGCACGCTGCCGCCAGCCAGAACGGCGGATGCCAGCATGATGACGACCATGCCGGCAATGGATTTCGGCAGATGTCTGAACAACATGGAATCTCCTCATCTTTTTCCTGGTCAAGAGACCGTCCGGCGGATAATTTTATGACAAGCAAGGGGCACAAAAAGTTACAATCTTTTCTTTATTCAGCAATCAATCACCACCATGTCACAACGCATCGTTCTCGCCAGCAACAACCAGGGCAAGGTCCGGGAAATCGGGCAGCTGCTTGCCGACAGGAACATGGAAGTCCTGCCCCAGTCCAGCTTCGATATTCCCGATATCGAGGAAACCGGCCTGAGCTTCGTGGAAAACGCCATTCTCAAGGCACGAAACGCCGCCGCCCACAGCGGCCTGCCGGCTATCGCAGACGATTCGGGCCTGGAAGTGGACGCCCTCAACGGTGCCCCCGGCATCTACTCCGCCCGGTACGCCGGCCCAGGCGCAACGGACGAGGACAACAATGCAAAGATGCTGGAAGCCCTGGCCGATGTGCCCGATGAGGCGCGCACCGCCCGTTTCCAGTGCCTCATGGTGTACATGCGCCACGCCGAGGATCCCGTGCCCATCATTTGCCAGGGCAGCTGGGAGGGCCGCATACTGCGCAGCCCCCAGGGCGAGAACGGCTTTGGCTATGACCCGCTTTTTTTCGTGCCGGAGAAAAACTGCAGCGCCGCGCAGCTGCCTGCCGAAGTGAAGAATGCCATGAGTCACAGAGGCAAGGCCCTGCAATGCCTGCTTCAGGCCCTGTCCCATGGCTGAACGCCTGGACGCCCAACAATGGGGAGACTGGTGGCGTAACCGCGCCCTCACCAGTTTTCACGGCCATTTTCAACACAATTATGACGGTTCCCTTCGCCTGTTCTGGGAAAACCGGTTCGCGGAGCTTCCCCTGGGCGCAGCCATACTGGATCTGGCCACGGGCAACGGCGCCCTGGCCCTCCTCGCGGCGGAATACTCGGCGCAACACGACCGGGACTATCGCATCATCGGTATCGACTATGCCGCCATCCAGCCGGACAGCCTGAAAAAGACGCACCCCCTCATCGAGCAGATCACTTTCCTGGCCAATACGCCCATGGAGAACACGGGCCTGGAGGACGCCAGTCAGGACCTGGTGATGAGTCAGTTCGGCTTCGAGTACGGCGACATGCCGGCAACGCTGAAGGAAATACGCCGCTTGCTCAAGCCCGGCGGCTGCTTCACCGCCATGGTTCATCACCGGGATTCCGCGGTGCTGGAGCAGGCCCGGGAAGCCCTGGCACAGATCAAGCGCTGTGAAAAATCCGGCGTGGCGGAAACCGCGACCGCCCTGGTGGAGCTGCAACAGAAGCTGGCCCGAAAAGGCGCGCTTTCCGACCGGGATCAGCAGCAGGCGCGCCGGCTCCACCAGTCCCTGGGCACGGAACTGGAAAAGCTCAACCGTTACGCCCGGCAGTTGAAGGATCCATCCCACGTACTCATGTTCACCCGGAGCATCATGACTCTGTTCGACAGGCGCAACGCCGCACGCATCTCACCGGAACAGCGGCTGGACGCCCTCGCCAGGCTGACGGAAGAAAACCGCAGTTACCGCCTGCGCATGAAGGACCTGCGCGCGGCGGCATTTGGAGACGACGATTTTCAGTCCCTGAAAACAACCTTGGTACAAAAGGGCTTCAGCATACCGGAGATAGCGCCACAGGAGTACGCGGGCAGGCATTTCTGCAACATCGTCAGTACCTGCCTGAGCTGATTTTCCTCGGTTCGCCGTCCATCTGCGGTGTGGTGGTCGGGGTCGGAGTCAAATGGGGAGGATGTTGGGAAAATACGATGGCATGGAACAACTTGATTCCGTTCCCTGTAACAGTCTGGGTGGAATTTGACTCCGACCCCTTTGCCCCACAAGCGGGAAAGGGAGTCGTTGGGTGGTCGGGGTCGGAGTCAAATGGGGAGGATAATGGGAAAATCTGATGGCATGGAACAGCTTGATTCCGTTCCCTGTAACAGTCCGGGCGGAATTTGACTCCGACCCCTTTACTCCGACCCCTTTGCCCCCAAGCTCAATAGTCCAAGTCATCGGCGGAAAAAGGCCGTACAGGTGTATTACCGAGTATGCGCCTGAGAATATGGTTCAGGGTGTAGGTGTCGTTGTCGAAGCCACCATGGGTGACGCTGCGGGTGATGTTCCCCGTGGCGCCATTGGAGTAATGGATGTGTGGCAGGCCTCCCACCCGGTCCACGCCGGATGAAAACTTCTCCATGCCGAGCAGGGGTTTCTCCTTTTCCCCCTCGAAGGCGTTGGACACCAGATAGAGCAGGGACTTGTGATACAGGGGGGTGACCGTATCGTCCTGCTCCAGGTGATCGCGCAGGTTGTAGATACTCATCTCCCGGATGCGCAGCCTGCCGCTTTCATCCAGGGCCGGCACATAGGCTTCCCGATACCAGTCCAGGGTACAGGCCGGCGCCATCAGAGAGCAGGTATCGAAAGTCAGCTGGCGGCGGCTGAAGCTGCGCAGCAGGTGGCCGATGGCCACCGCCCCCGTGCTGTGCCCCACCAGGTGCAGCCGCATCTCCCGGCCTTTGGATTTAAATTGCTCCAGAAACCGGGCCAGGGCATCCAGGGCGGCGCCTTCCGCCGTAAAGGCAAGCCGTGCGTCCTTTTTCATTTCTTCCCAGATGAGGGTGCCGGGCTTGCGTAGCAGTCCCTCCACGAAGCGATCCGCCCAGTCGGACACCCCGCCCACACGCTCGCCGGCCATCCTGGCCTTGCCCAGCACCAGATCCTTGAGTTCCTCGGCAAGCCCCGTGTCATACATGACATGAAAGGGATAGATGCGGTTGTCCTTGAATACCTGACGCATGGCAGCCACTCTTCTGGCTGAATCCTCCGGCGTGTTCAGGCCACCATGCACGTAGAGCAGCAGGTGATCATACTTGTCGCTCTGGGCCACCAGCTCGGCCGTCTGCTCCACATCGAAGGCATTGCTCCAGTAGCGCCCGGATTCCTTGTAATCGCCATCGTCCACGTGAACGAAATGCCCGGCAATGGTGGAGCGGGGCACCTTGGGCCTGGCCCGCGCATCCGCCTGGGGAAGCTTGGCGTTGCCGGGCTTCAAACCAAAAATGGAAGGCGTGGGCAGGGCCAGGCGGAACACCCAGGCGTCCATGACGTTTTCTATCCAGTCTTCATAACTCCAGTGGGCCAGGCCATTTAGCCCCCAGCCTTCCGTCCAGGAGTTCTGCACCCAGAAGCCCTGTTCATCGTATCCGACGACAGCAAAGGCATGGCCACCATCCACCTTGTCCTGTTTTTCGATGCGGCCATCGGGAGGGTCGTCCCAGCCCTTGTGCACCTGGGCCGAAACGACGATGACGCCGGCTTCATTTAGGGCCGCGTGATAGTGGCTGATCTCCGGTTGCAGACGGTAATAGGCTCCCACCGTGTGGCTACGCGCCTCCTTGGCCCGGCGCACGGTCAGTTCGCCCTTGCGGCGCATGCGGAAGGGCCAGTAATCCTCCCGGCACACCCCCATGTTGCGCCAGCCTTTGATGGCGCCCCGCAAGCTGCTGCCGTCGTAGGCCTCCCCCGGCCATTCATCGTGACGTTTGGCCATCTCGTAGAGCATGCGAGGACTGACGCGAATATTTTCTCCCGCCTGCTTGTACAGCAGGTTGATGGCGGCGGCCAGGGCAAACCCCGTGCAGGCTCCCGAGCTGTACTGGTTCAGTATTTTCAAATCCCGGGGACAATCCAGCTTTTTCTTCAGGCGAATCAGGGCGGGTTCGTAGATCCAGTCGCGCAGGTCGGGAACATCCCGGGTGGCATTCTTCTTCCATTTTCCCTTGGGCATGGCGTCTTCCTTTGCTGGTAATTCTCGGTTGAGGTACAGTTCTTCATCCCAATATAGATGATGTGCAGATTTTTTCATGAAAATCCTTCTTGCCAACCCCCGCGGCTTCTGCGCCGGGGTAGACCGCGCCATAGAAATCGTGGATCACGCCCTGAACGCCTTTGGCGCACCCATCTATGTGCGACATGAAGTGGTGCACAATCGCTTCGTGGTGGAAAACCTGAAACAGCGCGGCGCCCTGTTCGTGGATGAGCTGCACGAAGTGCCCGATGGCAGTACCGTCATCTTCAGCGCCCACGGGGTTTCCCAAACCGTGAAGCAGGAAGCGGAAAGCCGGGATCTTCAGGTGTTCGACGCCACTTGTCCCCTCGTGACCAAGGTGCATCTGCAGGTGGCCCGGCACTGTCGCAACGGGTTCGAGGTGATTCTCATCGGTCACAGGGGCCATCCGGAAGTGGAAGGCACCATGGGCCAGTATTTCTGCCCTCAAGGCAAAGGCATCTACCTGGTGGAGACCGCCGAGGACGTCAGCAAACTGGAAGTGCAGAACCCCGAAAGACTGGCTTTCGTCACCCAGACCACCCTTTCCATGGACGACACGGAACAAATCATCAGCACTTTGCGGGAGCGTTTTCCCAAAATACAGGGGCCCAGAAAGGACGACATCTGTTACGCCACCCAGAGCCGCCAGGACGCGGTAAAACGCCTGGCATCGCAATGTGACCTGGTGCTGGTGGTAGGCTCTCTCAACAGCTCCAACTCCAACCGTCTCAAGGAAATCGCGGAAAAACTGGGCAAACCCGCCTACCTGGTGGACGGCCCCTCGGACCTTCGGCGCGAATGGCTGCGGGGGAACCCTGTCATCGGCCTCACGGCTGGCGCGTCAGCTCCAGAGGTTCTGGTTAAACAGGTGCTCGACCAACTGAAGGACTGGGGAGCCAGAGAAGCCGAGGAAGACGGGGGCATCCGGGAAGAAGTGACCTTCCCCCTGCCCAAGGCCCTTCAGTAACAGACGACCGGGACTGTAGGAAAAATCTGATTTTCCCGCTGAGCCCTTGAATTCCCCGCCCCTGGCCGCCTAGGATATACGGGCAATCACTGGAATGCCCCGGGAGACGAAACATGGACGTTTTATCCTCTCGCACCAGGGGACTTACCTTGGTCGAACTTCTTATTGCCGTGGCGGTGCTTGCCATACTCACCACCCTGGCCCTGCCGGCCTTCAACCATCTCATGGCCCGAAACACCATGGCCGGCAGCGTGAATCTTTTCCTCACACAGCTTCACTTGGCAAGGTCCGCCGCCGTGACCAGGGAGACCCATATCACCCTATGCCCCAGCGCCAATGGCCGCAGCTGCGACAATGACCACCAGAACTGGCAGGGAGGCTATCTGATCTTCGAGAACACCAACCAGAACCGTCAGCTTGATCCGGGAGAAATCATCATCAGTCACGAGATGGCCACCTCGGAAAAAATCAGGATTCAGTCATCTTCCCGTTACCGCAACCGGATTACCTTTCTTCCCCAGGGGCGTTCATGGTTCTCCAACACCACCATCCGCTTCTGCCACGAAGATTTTCCTGACCTCAACCGGAAGATCGTGGTCTCGAACAACGGACGCGTACGCCTGACAAAAACCTCCCCAGGCACCCCGGTAAACTGCAGGTAGTCACCACAGCCTCCCGGAAAGACCGGGATAAACGGTGTGAATTCTGCGACCAGCGGCCGTTGGCTTACCCAAATGACAACCTTATACTCAGTATCAGGAATTTGTAATCCGGATATACGTATCATGAACAAGCAAAGGGGTTTCACGCTGGTCGAATTGCTGATGACGGTGGTGGTGCTGTCCATACTCATCGCCTTGGCGGTTCCCAGTTTCCGTGAACTTATGGACAAGAATGCCGTCACCACCGCGGCCAATGATCTGCTGTCTTCCATCCTGCTGGCACGCAGTGAGGCCGTCAAGCGGGAATCACCTGTTGTGATCAGAAAAGTCAGCAGCTGGGGATCCAGATACCGGGTTTTCAACGATCTGAACGGTAATAACAACTATAACTCATCAACAGAGTCCCCTGTCATTCTGGATAACATATTGTCCGACAGCTCCGTGACCATCACAGGTAATGGCGCGGCCTCCACCTACATTCGGTTCAATCCCCGGGGGCGTGCATCCCTAACGACCAGCAACGATTACTTCAGTATTTCCAAGGGCTCCACCACACGCTACATATGCTTCAGCGCAACCGGGCGCCCGCGCATCCAGGAGGCCAGTTGCTCATGACCCATTCATTTCTCCGTCAAAGGGGCACCACCCTGGTAGAAGTATTGGTGGCCGCGGTCATCATCGGCGTCAGCCTGCTGGGAATCGCTTCCCTGCAGATGAGAGCCATGCAGGCATCCACCAATGCCGAATACCGCGCCAGGGCCACTGACATCGCTTGGTCCCTGGCCGACCGCATGCGCGCCAATCTGCTGGCCAATACGGATTCCGGCAGCGACTACATTTCCGCCACAGCACTAAGCAGCTGTCCAAGCAGTCCGTCCAACAACTGTGCCATGGATGCGGATGCAACGGATGCAACGGGAGTCGATCAATGCAGCCCCGCTCAAATGGCGGCCTTCGACCTGTACGAAGCCCGTTGCGCTTCCGACCGGGGTGCAAAGGAGGCATTGCCGGGCGGGCAGCTTACTGTCACCTGCAACGACAGGCTGAGTACAGACACCGACCCTTGCACTCCAGGATCAGAAATGCTCATCACCGTTAGCTGGTCCACCCGGGAAGATGTGCTGGACACGGGTGAGAAAGAAGATTCCATTACCATGACCGTCATCACGGGCAGGGACCCCGTGGAGCAGTAACCGAGGCTATCGAGACATGATTTTACGCAAACAACGAGGCATGTCCCTGGTATCACTCATGGTCGCCAGCGCCATCGGTCTCTTTCTCATCGGCGCCGTCATCAAGATATACCTGGACAGCAAGAACAGTTTCAATACGCGAACCGTGGTCGCCGAGGTTTCGGAGAACCTGCGTTTCGCCCTGGACGATATGCGCCGCATCCTCGTGATGGCGGGGCGGGACATTCGTGGCACGGAAGACAACATTGCCAATCGCCGCGCTTTTCCCCCTGTAACCACCAACGCCAGCAGCGCCTCATCCAGTGGCGCGGAATACATCTATGATGGCGGCAGCGACTCTGACATCATTGCCATTCGCTACCGCCGGGGCCCCAGTTGCGGCGCCTACCAGGCCGTGCCGGACATCAAGACGCGCCCCAGCATGGTTCGTTTTCTCCTGGCCGACACGGACAGCGATGGCGACACTGACGACCTGGTATGTGAACTCACCACCTACAACAGCGGGGGCAGTGCAAGCACCACGCGCCAGACCATGGTCTCGGGCATCCACATGTTGAAAGCCCTGTATGGCGTGGACGACGACGATGACGGTTATGCCGACCGCTATCTCACCGCCAACATGGTCAATGACACCAGCGTGGTCAGCACTCCCAGTGGCGCATCCACCCCCTGGGCCAGAGTCGTATCCATGCGCATCGCCCTGGTTTCTGGCAGCGAATCCGAGCTTCCGCACAACGTCCGCGGATCGGAGGCAGGCACATTGAATGTACTGGGAATGGATTTTGACGAACCTGACACCAGTCACCTGTACCGCGTCGCATCCACCACGCTTCTGCTTCGCAATTTCAATCCAACAGTCCAAAGGCAGTGACATCATGAACAGGCATCGACAGAACCAAATCACCACTCAAAGACAAAAAGGCGTGGCACTGGTAGTCAGCCTCATGCTGCTCACGGTTATCACCCTGCTGAGTCTTACCGCCATGCGCAGCGCCAACCTGGACACCAGAATCGCCATCAATCACCAGCACAAACAATTCGCTTTTCAGGCGGCCGAGAACGCACTGACCAAGCTCACGGTAGTCGACCCCACCAACGTGGATGCACCTGGCACCCTGGACGGCACGCCCGTCACCAATGAAAACTGGTACCAAGGGGAAGGCGACAGCGACAACGCAAGCACCTCCGCCGACCTCACTATGGACATGACAGACAAATCCAAGCCGGGACAGTACAAGTTTTCCGGCTATGGATTGAACGTCATCACTTTTGTATTCACGGCTGATGCCACCGGCAAGGTCGATGGCACCAATACGACAGCGCACAACCGCATGGAAGTCGCTCTCATCCGAGACTGAGGAATATGTCATGAACACCAATACACTATCCCGCAACAAATCCCTTGCCCTGGGTTTCCTGCTCTCCTCGGTCATTGCCAGCAGCGCATTGCAGGCCGACGACATCGAGGTCTATCTGCAGCCTCCGCCGGATCCCATCTCGCCCAACGTGTTGTTCATTCTCGACGAATCAGGAAGTATGAGCTCCTACGATGGGCAATCCACCAGCCGCATGGCCCAGTTGCGCGAGGCCATGACCACCCTGCTGGACGACCCGGACATGGAATTCGTGCGTGCGGGCATTTTGGGCTACACCACCCATTCCGGCAACAATGGACGTCTTCGCATCCGGGTCATCTCTGATTTCACGGACCTGGGTCCCGTGGGCTCAGGGGCACGAACCACCATGAAAAGTGCTGTTTCCACCCTGACACCCCGAAGTTATACCCCATCGGTCAAGGCCCTGGAATTTGCCGCAGACTGGTTCAACGACGGTTTCAACCAGGGAGAAAACCCTACCGGCTGGGCCAACAACGACGATGACGGCGACAACGACCACGACGACAAGGGCTCCTGGGACTCCCCTGTGGATCTTTGGTGCCGCCCCAATCACATGGTGTTGCTCTCGGACGGTCGCCCCAACTCCAACTCTCCCACATCTGGGGAAGCCTATGGCCTTACCAGCTACCGGCCATCTGATTCCAATGGTTCTACCGACTGCCCTTATTACAGCGGCTGGGAAAGCGCACGCTGCGCACCCGAAATTGCGGCTTGGGCATATAATACCGATATGAAAACAGGGGCGGACTGGCCGGAACAGCAACACATCGTCACACATACCATCGGCTTCCATACCAGCTCCTCGGCTGCGTCTTTTTTGGCAGCCATCGCCGACAATGGCGGCGGTAACTTTTATGAAGGTGAAAACGCATCTGACCTGGTGGCAGCATTTTCCGCTATCGTGGAGTCAGCGCAAACTTCAGTGCCTTATAGCTACAATGCCCCCAGCATCCCCTTCAACGCGGACAATGCGGCAACCAGCGGCAACGAGATCTATGTTCCCCTGTTCGCCACGGACACCAAGAAGTTCTGGAAAGGAAATATCAAGAAGTACCATATTTCCTATGATGCAACCAATGACGAAATCGATATCACCGACACTAACGGCATGGAGGTACTGGACACGGCCCTCAATTTCCTGGACCGCGTGGATTTCTGGAACTTTACCGGCGAATCAGATGATGGTGAATCCCTGGCTGGCGGCGCTGCCAGCAACATGGACGGGACTTACGTCACTCGCAAGCTCTACACCTATCTCGACGGGCAATCCACTGACCTCACCTCAGACGTGAACCGGGTGGTCGCTTCCAACGGTCTGATCACATCTTCGATGTTGGGAGTACCCAACTCCCGGCGTACTGCCCTGCTCAACTGGGCCAACTGGCGTACCGACGACGGTAGCAACGGTCGTAAAGCGGATATGGGCGCCCCCCTGCACACCAGCCCCGTCGTGGTTCGTTATGGCTCCGGCGGTGACCTGGTATTCATCAACACGACAGAAGGCATATTGCATGCCTTCAACGCCAGTGGAACAGACCGGGGAAAGGAAGCATGGGCTTATATGCCGGATGAGCTGCTCGACACCATCAAGGATGCCCAGGAAAATACCGATTCCAGCATTCCCATGTACGGCCTGGACGGCCCCATGACCTATTACGAGGCAGGGGGACACAAATATCTGGTGTTCGGCATGCGCCGGGGCGGGCGAAACTATTACGCCCTGGATATCACCAGCCGCGACCAACCCAAATTCGCCTGGGAAATCCGAGCCGGGGTGACCACAGGCTTTGATGAACTGGGACAAACCTGGTCCAAGCCCATTCTCACCCGCCTGGAAATCGAAGGCGAGAGCGCCCAGGACGTACTCATATTCGGCGGTGGCTACGATGACGACCAGGATGAAGCCAGCATCCGCCAGAATGACGACATGGGTAACTATATCTACATCGTCAGCCCAACGTCCGGCACCCTGATCCGCAAACTTTCCTCCAGCGATCTTGTTGGCAACACGGGCATGAACAACGCCATTGCCGCAGATGTGCTTCCTGTGGACATCAACGCCAACGGCGTAACCGATCGCCTCTATGTGGCGGACGTGGGAGGGCGCATCATTCGCATCGACATTCCTGACAGGGCCATCGCCAACATCACCGGCTCAAGCGCCATCACCGGCGGGGTAATCGCCGACGTGGGCGGTTCAGACGGCTTCCAGCGTTTCTTCAACACGCCGGAAGTGGCCTATTACAAGCGAGGTGGAACCACTTATCTCGCGTTGATGATAGCTTCCGGTCATCGTCCAGATCCTTTGAGCACAGCGGTCACCGACCGCTTCTACATGATCAAGGATCCCAACGTCTGGACAGCGCCACCGGACAATGACAGTGATGGCGAACGCGATTACATTCCCCTTACCGAGGACGATCTCTATGACGCTACCAGTAACCAGGTTCAGGAAGGCAACGATAACGATGTGACCGACACGGGGTCCAAGCTCTATGCTGAACAGCAGTTGAGGGAGGCCATGGGCTGGTACATTGATCTGGCGCCTGGAGAAAAAGGTTTCTCCGAGGCCAAGGTCTATGATTATGCCGTGCTGTTCACCACCTACAAGGGCACACGCAGCGCCAACAGCGACCCCTGCCTGGCCACGTCCACCCAGGGAGAATCCCAGTTGTACATACTGGACATGACCAATGGCGGCGCCAAATTTGGCACAGATGACAATAAATTCGTACAGGACAGCAGCGACCCGCTTACTTCAGATGACCGCAGCGTGCAGTTGGGTATTCCGGGCATGCCGCCTTCCCCCGACCTCATCTTCCCGAAAACCAGCAGTGATCCCGATGCCAATCCCTTTGGCGGCGTGGTCAAGGGTTGCGTGGGCTTGCAGTGCCCCGCAAAATGGAAAGACAGGTTCCACCCCATTTCCTGGGAAGAGGTCATCGACGAATAGATCAGCCACAGCCTTGAATCAGGCCTGGCACGAGTCATGAAATACATGCCAGGCCTGACTTCAACAGGGGGACACGAATATGATGAGCGTAAGAAAAGATAAGGGTTTTACACTGATAGAGCTGATGATCGTCGTAGCGGTCGTGGGCATTCTGGCTGCCATTGCCTATCCCAGCTACCTGGACTCAGTACGCAAGAGCAGACGGGCCGATGCCCAGGCTGCGCTGACCGAACTGGCACAAAAACAGGAAGCCCTGTATGCCCGCACCGCCAGCTATTCGGTTGATATGACTGATTTAGGCTATTCCAATGCAAACTGGAATACGGTGCCCACCAATGTACCGGCAGCCCAACGTTATTATCAAGTCAGGGTTCTGAACGCGACTTCCGCCTGTCCCATCACCAACTGTTATAGATTGCGGGCCAGGAGACGTTCTGGAACAGATCAAGCCAACGATTCTGTTCAATTTTTTGAACTGTGGTCCAATGGCCGAAAACGAATGTACATTGATGGCAGCTGGAAGAACAGCTGGAAAGAGTGACTTCTTTACCCAACCGTAGGTTGGGTTTCACCCCGACAATGGCGGTTGCGGCAGGTCAATACCCAACAGAAGTCAGCCCCCTCACCCTGGCCCTCTCCCCCGAGGAGGATGTCGCAAAAGGCAGCAGCCTCCGCGATGCAGGGACGCATCGCCATTTTCGATGGCTGCAAGCCATTGAAAATGGCGGAATCGGAAAATCACACTTTTCCGATTCCAAGTCGTAAAAGCCCAGGGAAGGGCTTTTACGACATCCTCCCAAGGGGAGAGGGAAGTGTATGTGCAACCAACCTCAAATATCTCAATCACAATAAGCCTTGACCGCAGCCTGGGCTTCCCTGGTTTTTCTCGTTCTTTCCTCGGGCCCCAGCTTCATGGTCTTGTTGTCCTCGGTAATGAAAACCGTATCCGGCCCGGCTTCTTCGAGGACCTGCAGAATTTTCCTGCCTTTTTCGCAATAATCCTTGCGCAGTTTCGGATCCAGGGCAGGATTGCCAGCGGCCTCTTTTTCAGATTGCTTCTTCTGTGTTTCAACAGGAGTAGCCGGCGGGGGGGCATTGACCTCAATTTCCTCAGCCTGGGTCGGCCCGGGGGGAGGCGTCTGGGAAAAGACCACCTTACCGCTCTCATCCACCCATCTGTATACCTTGGCTTCCACCAGACCAGCCAGCAGCAAGGCCCCCGCCAATCCGGCAACAATTGTTCGATTCACCTGCACCCCCTGTTTGGAATAAACTACCCGTCAACCTTAGCAAAGTTCAGCCACTCATGACCACGTTCTCTTCACAAAACACCCTTAGCAAATGCTCTGCCCATGAGTGATCTGCTGGTCATAGGCGGTGGGGTCATTGGTCTGCTCACGGCAAGAGAGCTGGCCCTTGCCGGCGCAAAAGTCACGGTGCTGGAAAGAAATGCCAGGCCCGCCAGGGAATCTTCCTGGGCAGGGGGTGGCATCATCTCCCCCCTCTACCCTTGGCGCTATCCGGACAGCATAACGCAGCTGGCCAGAGCCGGACATCAAAGCTATCCCGAACTGAGCCGGCAGTTGTATGCGGATACGGGTATCGATCCCCAGTACACCCGCTCCGGCCTTTTCATCCGGGCCGAGGAAGAGCAGGATGAGGCTTTGGACTGGGCCGCCCGATGGGATTACCGCATTTCCCTGGAGTCAAGCGCCGCCATCGAACAACTTGAACCCGCCCGCTTCAACCCACCGGAACAACTCCTGTGGATGCCCGATATCGGCCAGGTACGAAACCCGCGCCTGGTCAAGGCGCTGATAAAGGATCTGGATAACCGGGGGATAAGCCTGCATACGCATGCCCCCGTGGTGGGTTTCAGGGAGAACGGGGGCCGAATCCATGAAGTGCTGACACCCACGGGCAAGTTCCAGGCAGAAGGAATCGTCCTCTGTACCGGCGCCTGGACAGGAACACTCGCCAAACCGCTTTCTCCCCCACCGGATGTCCACCCGGTACGGGGGCAGATGCTGCTGTTCAAGGGCAAACCAGACCAGATCAGGCACATGATGCTGGAAGAAAACCGCTACATCATTCCCCGCCAGGATGGCCGGATTCTGTTCGGCAGCACCCTGGAAGAAGCCGGATTCGATAAATCCACCACCGCCGCCGCCCGCCGGGAGCTGACACAACTGGCCAGGGAGCGTTTTCCCCTCCTGAAGAACCTGCCCATCGAGAAACACTGGGCCGGCCTGCGGCCCGCCGCACCCGCCGGCATACCCTATATTACCCGGCATCCCCAGGTGGAAAACCTGTACATCAATGCGGGCCACTATCGCAACGGCGTGGTGCTGGCACCTGCTTCCGCCCGCCTGGTCACGGATTTACTCCTGGGTAGAACCCCCACGGTGGATCCGGCCCCTTACGCCATGGATGCGCCTCGTGGATATTGATTTTCGCCATGACCGTAGCTCGGGCTTCAGCCCGACTTGTGCCGCCACGACGGAACAATGTCGGACTGAAGTCCGGCCTGCCACTCGCGGGAGCATGAGATACCACTTCATTCCCAGCTTGCTGCTGCTGATTATCCTGGCCTGCTCCACCACAATGGCAGAAGACCTGCCCCAGGTATCCATCGGCGTCCTCAGCCACCGGGGAGACGAAGCCACCCTGCGAAACTGGTCCCCCACGGCAGACTATCTCTCCCGGGTCATCCCGGAATACCGGTTCCGCATCGTGCCTCTGGACTTCCGGGAGATCGAGCCCGCGGTGAAAAATTCGGAAGTGGATTTTCTACTCGTGAACCCGGGTATATATGTCAACATGGAGGTTCGCTACCGCATTTCCCGCATTGTCACCCTGAACAATCTCATCGACGGCAAGCCTTCCAATATCTTCGGCGGCGTCATTTTCACCCGCGCCGACCGGCGGGAAATCAACAGCCTGGAAGACGTCCGCGGAAAATCCCTGATGGCCGTGGACAAGACATCCCTGGGCGGCTTCCAGATGGCCTGGAAGGAACTCAAGGACATTGGCATCGACCCTTACCGGGACACCGCCAGCCTGCGTTTTGGCGGCACCCATGACGCGGTGGTGCGGGCCGTGCAGCGGGGAGAGGTGGCCGTGGGCACCGTACGCACGGGCATCCTGGAACTCATGAGCGAGGATGGTTCGGCCTCCCCCGGCGAATTCAAGATTCTGGGACAGAAAGAAAGCCCGGAACACCCTTTTCCCCACAGCACCCGGCTATATCCCGAATGGCCCTTCAGCAAGCTGCGGCACACGCCCAGCCAGCTGGCGCGGCGGGTGGCGGTGGCGCTGCTGCAAATGTCTCCCCTGGAGCCTGCCGCCCAGTGGGGCGAATACGCGGGCTGGACCACGCCCCTGGAATACCAACCCGTGCATGACCTGTTGCGGGATCTGCACCTGCCCCCCTACGACCGGCCCGTGCGCTTCACCCTGGCTGACGCCATCGGCAAGTACTGGTACTGGCTGTTGACCGTTCTGGTGTTCCTGCTGGCGATGATCGTCATGACCAGCTGGGTGGCCCGCCTCAACCACGCCCTGAAAAAATCCAAGAGCATGCTGGAGCGCCAGCACAACCTCATCCTGGATTCCGTGGCCGACGGCATCTACGGCGTGGATCTGCAAGGCAATGCCACTTTCATCAATAAGGCGGTAACGGAAATCACCGGCTGGCGCGCAAAGGATTTGATCGGCAAGAACCAGCATCACATCCTGCATCACACCCGGGCCGACGGCAGCATACACCCCGCCAGTGAATGCCCCGTCTATCTGACCTTCGAGGAAGGCAAGCCCCGGTATATAGAGGAAGATCTTTTCTGGAAAAAGGACGGCAGCAGTTTTCCCGTGGAATACAGCAGCACGCCCATCAGGGACGAGAAGGGAGACATCAAGGGGGCCGTGGTCGTATTCCGCGACATCAGCGCCCGCAAGGAAGCCGCCGAGGCAGGCCGCCAATACCAGATGGAGCTGGCTCACGTGGCCCGCCTCAGTACCATGGGGGAAATGGCCTCGGGCATGGCCCACGAACTGAACCAACCTCTCACCGCCATTGCCACCAGCGCAGACGCCTGCATGCGCCTGCTGGAATCCGGGGACGCCCCCCGGGACCGGGTGCTGGACGTGCTGGAAACCATCGGTGCCCAAGCGCGCCGGGCCGGCGGGCTCATCCAGCAATTGCGCCAGTTCGTGCGCAAGGAAGAACCCCGCCTGACGCTGGTGAATCTAAATCACCTGATGGAAGAAGTGCTGATGCTCATGGAGCCGGAGATCCGCAAGGCCGGTGTCCGCATGGTCCGCGATCTGGACACCGACATTCCCTTGGTAGAAGCACAACAGATACAGATCGACCAGGTCATTCTCAACCTGATCCGCAATGCCATCGAAGCCATGTCAGAAACCCCGGAAGACAAACGCATACTGACCCTGCGCACCCGCTCAGCAGGGGGCAACGCGGTCATCACCTCCGTGGAAGATACCGGCCCTGGCCTCAGCGCGGAAGTGCGCGACAAGCTGTTCGACCCCTTTGTCACCAGCAAGCCCCAGGGCATGGGATTGGGACTGTCCATCAGCATGGGAATCATCACTGCGCACAACGGCAACCTGTATTACGATAGTCATGCCAGCAAGGGCGCGGTCTTCCGCTTCACACTGCCCATTAAGCAACACAGCAATGACTGACAAGCCCGCCACCGTATTCATTGTCGATGATGACCAGGAGGTTCGCCAGGCCCTGGCCCTGCTCATGGAATCCGTGGGCCTGCAGGTGGAAACCTTTGAATCCGGAAACGACTTCCTGCAGCAGTTCGATCCCAACCGACCCGGCTGCATGATACTGGACGTGCGCATGCCCGGCATGAGCGGCCTGGAACTCCAGGCCCGCCTGGCCGCGGAAGCCATTCACCCACCCGTCATCATCATCACCGGCCATGGCGACGTGCCCATGGCCGTGCGCGCCGTGCAGGCCGGCGCCGTGGATTTCATCGAAAAACCTTTCAATGACCAGGCCCTGCTGGACAGCGTGCACAGAGCCCTGGACCTGGACGCCCGGAAACGGGGCCGCGCCAGCAGGCTGGCGGAAATCCGCGCCCGGCTGCAAACCCTGACCCCCCGGGAGCAGGAAGTCATGAAAATGGTGGTGGCGGGAAAACGCAACAAGGTCATCGCCCTGGAACTCTCCGTAAGCCAGTCCACCGTGGAAGCTCATCGCGCCCGGGTGATGGAAAAGATGGAAGCCCGGAGTCTGTCCGACCTCATGCGCATGGTCTTGGCCGTGGAAGACAGCAGCGAATCCGAAATCTGAACAATCCTCTCCCCTACAGGAGGATGCCGAAAAGCCCTTCCCTGGGCTTTCACGACTCGAAATTGGAAAAGTGCGATTTTCCGATTCCACCATTTTCAATGGCTTACAGCCATCGAAAATGGCGGCGCATACCTGCATCGCGGCGGCTGTCGCCTTTTGCGCTTTTGCTACACCCTCCTACAGGCAGCTGGACACCACCCTAGGGAAAACCCCAATACAATTTCCCGTATCTGCCAATTTCCCTCACCGGGCAGGCACTGCATACTTCAAACCACGTCGAGGTAAAGCTTCCGTAAAGAGAAAGCAAACCCGTCGGACATACATCAATGCATGTATTCAACTCGCGGACATTTGTCGTCACAGCCACAAGCGCCAAGGCAACAAATGCTCTACGACAACGGTATCCTTATTTATCCCTGGAGGATGTAATGACGAAACTCACCCAAAGGCTTGGTGGAACCACCACTGTCCTGGCCTTGTGTGCGGGACTGGTGTTTTCCGCCCAGGTCAGCGCGGACAACATTGCCGAAGGCAAAAAAATCGCTTTTGACCGCAAGAAAGGCAACTGCCTGGCCTGCCACCACATCGAAGGCGGCACCCTGGCAGGCACCATCGCTCCCCCTCTTGTTGCCATGAAGCAGCGTTTCCCGGACAAGGCCAAGCTGCGTGCCCAAATCTGGGACGCCACGGTGGCTAATCCCAATACCATCATGCCGCCCATGGGACGCCACAAGATTCTTACCGAGAAAGAAATCGATCTGGTGACCGATTTCATCTACAGCCTGTAATCCACCGGACGCAAGAGGACACATCATGAAGAAGACATTGACTCTGTTGCTTTCCGCCGGTCTGGTGGCAACTGCAACACAGGCATTTTCCAGCCCCAAAGAAGACCTGGAAAAATTCCGCACCTATTTCGAACAGCGTTTCCCCGGCGTTCAGCTGAATGACTTCGGCAACGGCCCCTATGCCCTGGACGCCAGCAAGCGCCTGCAGTGGGAGTCCATGGAGGAGTTTCCTCCTTATGAAGAATACGTGGACAAGGGTCGCGAAATCTGGGAAACCCCTTTCAAGAACGGCAAGAGCTTTGCCAGCTGCTTCGGCAAGGATCCCTCAAAGGTTCGCGTCAAGTACCCCCACTGGGACAGCAAGACCCAGCAGGTCGTCACCCTGGAAGGCGACATCAACAAATGCCTGAAAGAAAATGGTGAAAAGCCTTTTGGCTGGAAGAAAGGCAAGATTGCCCACCTGGGCGCCTACCTGGGCTATGAAGCCCGCGGCCAGAAGACCAACGTGGTCATCCCCAATGACCCCAAGGCTCTGGAAGCCTACGAAGAAGGGAAGCACTTCTTCTATGCCAAGCGGGGCCAGCTGAACATGGCCTGTGCCGACTGCCACGTTTATTACTCCGGTCAGCGCATTCGCGGCAACACCCTGAGCGCCGCCCTGGGTCATACCACTCACTTCCCGGTATTCCGCGCCAAGTGGGCCAAGAAAGGCAAGGGCGATGGCCTGGGCACCCTGCACCGCCGTTATGGTGGCTGCAACAAGCAGGTCCGCGCACGTCCTTTCAAGGCACAAGGCAAGGAATACAGGAACCTGGAATTCTTCCATACCTATATGTCCAACGGCCTGGAAATCAACGCACCGGGTTACCGCGAGTAACGGGGAGACAGACACATGAAAAAACTGATAACAGCACTTGGCCTGGCCCTGCTCATTGCAGGCTGCAACGCCACCACACCGGAAAAACCCGCCAGCATGAAGGCCCAGTACGAAGCTGCACTGGCCGAAACCCAGGCCGCCGTGGATAAAGCGGCTTCCGTGGGCGGAGAATGGCGTGACATCCGCTGGAAGAAATCAAAGAAGAAGTACCTGCCCAGCGCCATCAAGGCTGCCGAAGCCGGCGACTATGCCAAGGCGCTCAAACTTCTCGAGATTGCCAAATTCCAGGCTGAAGCCGGATACAAGCAGGCCATGGCGCAGAAAAACGCCGGCCCGCGCTTCTAATTACAGACTGACACAGCACGGAGAAATCACTATGAACTTCAATCAGAAACGCCGTGTGTTCCTCAAGGGATCACTGGCCGCAGGCACCCTCGGCGCGGCCGCCGGCCTGCTAACCCCCGGCGCCGTACTGGCCGCCTGGAACAAGAACGCTTTCACGGCCAAGAGCATCGATGAAGCCATCGCCGCTGCCGGCGGAAATCCAGTAACCACGCCTTCCAAGGACATCACCATCAAGGCACCGGATATTGCCGAGAACGGCGCCGTCGTACCGGTTTCCGTGGTCACCAAGATGAAGGGCGTGGATTCCATCACCCTGCTGGTGGAAAAGAACGCCACTCCCCTGTCCGCCGTATTCCACCTGCCCAAGGGTACGCTTCCCGATGTATCCACCCGGGTGAAAATGGGCAAGACCGGCGACGTCATCGCCGTGGTCAAGGCCAACGGCAAACTGTTTTCCGCACGCAAGGGCGTAAAAGTCACTATTGGCGGCTGCGGCGGCTGATCAACAAAGAGGCAACACAAAATGGCTAAAACCATCAAGATTCGCGCAAAAGCCAAAAACGGCATAACCGTGGTCAAGGCACTGATCACTCACCCCATGGAAACCGGCATGCGCAAGAACAAGAAGACCGGCGAATTGATTCCTGCCCACTTCATCCAGGAAGTCGTGTGCAAACACAACGGCAAGGAAGTCATCAACTGTGAGTGGGGCGGCTCTGTATCCAAAAATCCTTACCTGGCATTCAAGTTCGAAGGCGGCAAGAAAGACGACGCCATCGAACTGTCCTGGAAGGACAACAAGGGCAACAGCGACTCCATCAGCGCAAAAATCCGCTGATTTCCCCGCACAGTAACCTGTCCTGTTTCAGTCGGAACAGGGCAGGTTATCTGTACCGCCATCCACAGGATATTCCACCATGACCATATCTAGAAGAGAATTCGTAAGGCTGATGGGCCTGGCCGGCGCGGCTGGCATGCTGCCCGCGTCCGCTTTTGCCGCCATACGCAAGCCTTCCGACCTGTACGAAGTACCCAAGTTCGGCAACGTATGCCTGATGCACATGACCGACTGTCATGCACAGCTGAATCCAATTTATTTCCGCGAGCCCAGCGTCAACCTGGGCATCGGCAAGGCAAGGGGCAAAGCCCCCCACCTCGTGGGCAAGGCTTTCCTGGAGCACTTCGACATCACGCCGGGAAGCATCGAAGCCCACGCCTTTACCTACCTCGATTTTGAAAATGCCGCGAAGAAATTCGGCAAGGTGGGCGGTTTCTCCCATCTCGCCACCCTGGTGAAACGCCTGCGCGCTGAGCGCGGCGACGGCAACACCCTGCTGCTGGACGGCGGCGATACCTGGCAGGGTTCCGGCACCGCCTACTGGACCCGTGGCAAGGACATGGTCGGCGCCTGCAATCTGCTGGGCGTGGATGTCATGACCGGCCACTGGGAGTTCACCTACCTGGACAAGGAAGTCATCGCCAACATAGGCGCTTTCAAGGGCGAATTCGTGGCCCAGAACGTGAGCGTCAATGACGACGCCCTGTTCGACTACAAGTTCGCGGATTTCGCCGGCTTCGATGAAGACTCGGGCCTCGCCTTCAAGCCCTACACCATGAAGTCCGTGAACGGCATGCGGGTGGCCGTTATCGGCCAGGCTTTCCCCTACACGCCCATTGCCAACCCCCAGCGTTTCATTCCCGACTGGACTTTTGGCATCCAGGACGAGCGCATGCAGTCCATGGTCAACCACGTGCGGGAGAACGAGAAGCCCGACCTGGTGGTAGTCATTTCCCACAACGGCATGGACGTGGATCTGAAAATGGCATCCCGTGTCAGTGGCATCGACGTCATCTTCGGCGGCCACACCCACGACGGCGTGCCCCGCCCGGTGGAGGTCAGCAACAAGGGAGGCAAGACCCTGGTGACAAATGCCGGCTCCAACGGCAAGTTCCTGGGCGTCATGGACCTGGACGTGAGCAAGGGCAAGCTGAAGGGCTACCGCTACCGCCTGCTGCCCGTATTCTCCAATCTGTTGCCCGCTGACAAGGAAATGCAGGCCTATATCGACAAGGTACGGGCACCCTACAAGGACAAGCTGGAGAAGAAACTGGCCGTGGCCGGCGAAACCCTTTACCGCCGGGGCAACTTCAACGGCACCTTCGACCAAATCATCTGCGACGCCCTGAACAAGGTCAACGATTCCCAGATTTCCCTGTCCCCCGGCTTCCGCTGGGGCACCACGGTGCTGCCCGGTCAGGACATCACCATGGATCACGTCATGGACCAGACCTGCATCACCTACCCAGAGACCTACCGCCGCGAAATGACCGGCGAGGAGATCAAGGCCATCCTGGAAGACGTGTGCGACAACCTGTTCAATCCAGACCCCTACTACCAGCAGGGCGGCGACATGGTGCGGGTTGGTGGACTGGACTATGTTTGTGAACCGGGCCAGACCATGGGCAAGCGCATCAGCAACATGACCCTGGACGATGGCACCAAGATCGAAGCCAGCAAGAAATACATGGTATCCGGCTGGGCCACCGTCGGATCAAAATCTCCCGGCCGCCCCATTTGGGATGTAGTAGCAGATTACCTGAAGGAGCAGGGCACGGTGAAAATCAAGAAACTCAATACACCAAAACTCATCGGCGTAAAAGGCAATCCAGGAATTGCCGGCTGATACTACGGTTATCCCTCCCTCCTATTGGGATCAGGCGCCTTCGGGCGCCTTTTTTTGCACAGGGATGTGCTTATGCTGCGAAGGCAGGGATGCCGAGAGCAGTATTCCTAATTACCCGGTATATCTCTATTCAGGTCCGTCTTGCGCAGGAGCGGCTATCTCCAGGGATGGAGTGGCCGGTAATCGCTCCCTGCATTACCGGCACTTCCACCATCCCTGGCGGTCGGCAGATAACCGCTCCCTGCGTGATCTGCACTTCCGCCATCCCTGGCGGTCGGCAGATAACCGCTCCCTGCGTGATCTGCACTTCCGCCATCCCTGGCGGTCGTATGCCGCAGGCGCAGGGGTCGGAGTCAAATCTCATCCAGCCGATGAATATATGCAACATCACAATGATTTGACTCCGACCCCTGCCAACTCCAACCTTCAATTTTCCCCTGTTCCCCATCCACCGCATCAGGGATAATGCAGGCATGCGCCTGTTCGTCAACCAGCTTACCGCCATGGATTTTTCCTACCTGCACCCGACCCGGGGGCTGGTGGGAGAAAGCTGGCATGTGGACATTGAACTGGAAGGCGGCCTGGACGACCAGGGCATGGTGCTGGACTTCGGCGATGTGAAGCGTCAGGTAAAAGAACTCATCGACGAAGGTTTCGATCACCGGCTGCTGGTGCCCGCCGACTACCCTGGCCTTTCGGTGGAAGACGGCCGACTGAGTTTTCAGCTGGAAGACGGCCTGCGCATACGCCATCGGGGACCGGCGGACGCCCTCCAGTTCATCCCCGGTGAAACCATCACCAGGCCCCTGGTAGCCAAGGCCATTCGGCAAGCGTTGCAGCCCAAGCTGCCCGCCAATGTTCATGCCATACAGCTGACCCTCTACCCGGAACCGGAAGATGGGGCCTGGTACCAGTACAGTCATGGCTTGAAGCTGCATTGCGGCAATTGTCAGCGCATTGCCCACGGCCACCGCTCCCGCATCCACATCTGGCGCGATGGAATGCGTGATGCAATGCTGGAGCAATTGTGGGCAAAACGGCTGCGGGACATCTATGTCGGCAGCGAGGAGGACATGGTGGCCATCACCTCCTGCAATGACCAGACCTGTTTCCGCTTTGCCTATACGGCGGAACAGGGCGCCTTCGAACTGGAACTTCCCGCCGACCGCTGTTATCTCATCGACACCGAATCCACGGTGGAAAACATCGCCCGGCACATCCGCAAGCGCCTGGAGGAAGAACACCGGGGAGAGCATTTTCGGGTTCAGGCCTTCGAAGGCATAGGCAAAGGGGCTATCAGCGAAAGCCGCTGAAACCTTGATTCATGGCTTGAGTAGGTCGGACTTCAGTCCGACCTACAGTTCATCATCAAGGGCGTTGTTGTGTGGCCGGGGTCGGAGTCAAATGGGGAGGATGTTGAAAAGATCCGATGGCATGGCGCAGTTTGGTTCTGTTCCCTGTAACAATTGGGTGGAATTTGACTCCGACCCCTTTGGATCAAAGTCAGTCGTAATCCCTGTCCTTCCAGTCACGCAGAGCGTGAAACACCTCCCGGTGCCCCTTCAGGGGCCTGCCGGCCCATTTTTCCGCCGCGGCGATCACGGCAGGCTCCCCCGTGCGCAGGAAAGGATTGGTTTTCAGCTCCAGAGCCAGGGCTGAGGGCACCGTGGGCTGCCCCTGAAGCCGCTTTGCTTCTTCCGCTTCCCGGCGCGCCACGATGGCAGCGTTGTCCGGCTCCACCCACAGGGCGAAGCCCAGGTTGGCCAGGGTATATTCGTGGGCGCAGTACACCAGGGTTTCCGGCGGCAGGGCGGCAATGCGCCGCAGGGAATCGCTGAGCTGGTCGTGGGTGCCGCTGAACACTCGCCCGCAACCGCCGGCGAACAGTGTATCACCACAGAACAGGGCATCACCCAGCCGGTAGGCCAGGTGGCCGCTGGTATGCCCGGGCACTTCCATGACCCGGCAGGGTTGATCCAGGTCGGCAAGGAAAAACTCATCCCCTTCCCCCAGCTGCCGTTCCACCACGGGAACCCTTTCATGGGAGGGACCATAAACCGGGGCCTCAGGCCATTGCTGCTTCACCCCCCGCACACCGCCGGTGTGATCACCGTGGCCATGGGTGATGAGGATGGCGGACAATTCCAGTCCCTGGGCATGGAGGTAATCGAGCACGGGATCCTCGTCGCCAGGATCCACCACCACGCAACTGTCAGCACCGGTATGCCGAATCACCCAGATGTAATTGTCCTCGAACGCCCGCAGCGGATGAATCTGCAACATCGTTATTTCCCGTACAGGCTGGCGGGGTCGATGAGCACGGGCTTGTCCACCACCAGGCGATCCCCCTGCACCAGGTTGTAGAAACACCCCCGGCGCCCCGTGTGACAGGCCGGGCCTGTCTGGTCCACCAGGAGCAACAGAGCATCCCCATCGCAGTCCAGGCGCGCTTCCCGAAGCTGCTGCACCTGTCCGGAGGACTCCCCCTTGCGCCACAGCTGCTGGCGGGAGCGCGACCAGTAACATACCCGGCCTTTCTCCAGTGTTTCTTCCAGGGCCTCCCTGTTCATCCAGGCCAGCATGAGCACTTCCCCCGTATCATACTGCTGGGCGATGGCGGGAATCAGGCCGTCGGCGTTCCAGGGGATCTCGGCCAGGGCCTGCGCCAGGGAAACGGATTCTCCCACTTCTCCAGCTTCGAGCTGTTGCCAGAATCTGCTGCCACTCATTGAATGAGCCCCGATTTCTTCATGTCGGATACAACTACATCAGCCAGTTCACGAATAATCTCGCCCGACGAGGAGGGATTGAAGCTCTCGGTGACGCCCGCCCAAACCATGTCCTTGTCCTTGACGGAAAACACCCGGGTCTCCAACTGCACCACCTTGTTGCTGCGCGTGTAGCCTGGCGTGTAGATGGGTGTCATGGCCTGCATGTAGAAGCCATAATAACCATGATACCCATGCATGGTGGGCACATATTCCACCCTGGGAGGCACATAGGTCTTGCGGTCCTCCACGTCCTTCAGGCGGGTGATGAGTACGGCATCCGCGCCCACCTTATTCACCACGGCTTCGAGTTTCTTCTCATCCTTGTAGGCCCGCAGATCAGGCATGTGAACATAGCTGGCTTCCGCCTGCCTGCTCTTGGCGATGAGGGCGGTAACGAACTCGTCCTCGAAATGGCGGCGCATGAGATCATCCTGGAAGAGACCGATGACCAGCACCTTACTCAATTTTCCTCCCTGGGCCGCAGGTTCCGACCAGCGGGTCACCAGTTTGGTCGAAGAACAGGCCTGCAATACAAGCAGCGCCAGCAGCAGGAAAATCACCCGGATATTCGTTTTCATTCCATACCTCGATATCGTTGTCGATCCCGAATTCTAACAGGATGTTGAAACACCCCCTTCCTGAACTTTTCCAACCGCTGCTGGCCCGAAGCCGGAGAAAAGCCGCGGCGCACTGGTATAATTGCCGCTCAGTGTCATCAGGTCGTAACAAAACATGCGTATTTTCCGCATCACATTCTACAACCAGGGCAAAGTCTACCAGCTGCATGCCGAACAGGTGAGCCAGGGAGATCTCTATGGTTTCATCGAAATCAGCGGTCTGCTGTTCAACGAACACACCACCGTGGTCATCGACCCCGCGGAAGAACGCCTGAAGGATGAATTCTCCGGCACCAGCCGCATTCTGGTGCCCATGCATGCGGTTGTGCGTATCGACGAAGTGGAGAAACGCGGTCAGAACATGATTTTCGACGTGGGCGACAACAGCAACGTGACTCCCTTCCCCCATTTCGGCCCCGGCCCGGAGAAGTAAGAAAGTTGCCACACGACAACACAGCCCTGCAGGAGCACATCCGCCGCCAGCGGGACATGCTCTACAACATGCTGCTGGACCCCATGAAGCGGGCCGCGCGCCGCTGTGCCCGGGTCTGGGACGAACGGGAAAAACTGGATCAGGCCCTGATGAAGAGCCTGGGACAGATGCCCTACTGCAGCTATCTGTACGCCATGGATTTGAATGGCCACCAGATCAGCGCCAACGCCTCCCAGGATGGGCTCATCGAAGCCGACTTTGGCCGCGATCGCTCCCAGCGCCCATATATGCAGGAACTGGACCCGGCGCAGGACATGATCCTGTCCAGCGCCTATATCAGCCTTCGCGCCAGCCGCCCTTCGCTGACCGCCGTGCGCAAGGTTCATGTGGAAGGCGAACTGGTGGGCTACCTCGGGGCTGATTTCGACCTGCGCGACCTGCCCCTGACCAAATCCCATTACGCTGAGCCGGGTCGCTGGCGGCAGATCAAGGGCGACCCGGCTATCCGCGCCCAGGTGTTCCAGCAATGCCGCATCCAGAGCACCCTGGACGACAAGCTGGATCTGGTGCTGCCCGTGCTGGAGGAACTAGTGACGGAACATGGCGCTTTCCAGATGGAGATCCATTTTTCCAGCAGCCGCGCCACCTTGTGGTTCATGCACGACCCCTACCGATATCACTTGGTGGAGATCGACGCCCTTACGGACCCAGACATCTGCCTGGTATATCCCCACCATTCCTACCCGGAAGATGCTCTCATCCCCCGAGGCAGCATCCGTCCAATCCTGCAGACCTTCCGCCACCTGCGTTTCGCAGACGACACCATCTACCTGCGCGCCGGCTCCATCAACCTGTTCAACGGCATCGTGGGGCTGAATTTCTCCTGCGACGGCTCCCATTACATTCCCCATGACCAGTTCCTGGCGCGGGATTCCGAGTTCTGGAACGGCATCTGACGGCGGCGTCAGAGGCTCCATTCGCCCACATTTTGCCTGTTGATTCCGTCCCCAGGCACGGAGAAGATGGCCTCATGAACAGAAAAGACATCATTGAACAAAAGCTCCAGGCGGCCCTTCTGCCCATACACCTGGAAATCGTAGACGAAACCCACATGCACAGCGTGCCCGAAGACGCCCAGTCCCATTTCAAGGTTATCGCCGTATCCACGGCTTTCGAAGGCAAACCCCTGGTGCAACGGCACCGCCTCATCAACAAGGCTCTGGCGGAAGAACTGGCCGACGGCATCCACGCTCTGGCCTTGCACACCATGACGCCGGAGGAATGGTTCGACAAGGGAGGCCAGGCGCCTCAGTCTCCCCCCTGCCTGGGCGGAGGCAAGGAACAATGAGCATCATCCGCTGGCTGCTGGGAAAGCTCATCCTGTTCTTCGACTGGCTGACCCGGCCCAAGACCCCCGACCACAGCCCGGAACACCAGGCCGAACTCGATGAACAGACCAGGAACATGGCCCTGTACCAGTATGCCGCCTGTCCTTTCTGCGTAAAGACCCGGCGTGCCATTCGCCGCCTGGGACTGAACATCGAGTTGCGGGATGCGAAGAACGACCCCGGATTCCGCCGGGAGCTGGAACGGGAGGGAGGCAAACAGCAGGTGCCCTGCCTGCGTATCGAAAATCCCGATGGCAGTATCACCTGGATGTACGAATCCGACGACATCATCCGTTATCTGCAACAGCGCTTTTCCTGACATGCCCATCCCAAAGGGGTCGGAGTCAAATTCCACCCAAACTGTTACATGAAACGGGATCAAACTGTTCCATGCCATCGGATCTTCCCAACATCCTCCCCATTTGACTCCGACCCCGCCCATCGTTACTGGGAACGGGATCAAGCCATTCCATGCCATTGAATGTTCCCAACATCCTCCCCCATTTGACTCCGACCCCGACCGCCACTGACAAGCCCTGCCGACGTAGCGGCATCATGGTAAAATGCCGCCATCAAATTCATCACTGGACGGCCGCATGACCACGCCTCACCGACTTCTCGCCCGGGCCGAAGCCCAGGTACATCAAAACCTGTTCACCATGACTACCCGGGCTCGCCAGGCCCTGGAACAGGCCCTGGAAGCCCTCAAGACCCAGAATGCCGAACTGGCCCAGCGGGTGGTGAACGAGGATCTGCAACAGAACCACCTGCTGCGCATCATCGAAAAGGAGTGTCTGCAAATTCTCGCCACCCTGGAACCCAGGGCCGGCGACCTGCGCGAAGTGGTGGCCAGCCTGCAGATTGCCGCGGAACTGGAACGCATCGCCGACCATGCCAAGGACATTGCCAACATCGTCCTTGGCATGGACCCCAGCGACTTCTCCGGCCCCATGGACCGCATCGCTGCCATGGGCGACCTTTGCCAGAACATGCTGACGCAGGTCATGGAGGCCTACGAGAACCTGGACGCCGCCCTGGCGGAACACGTGGCCGCCCATGACAAGCAGGTGGACGAATTGGACGAGGAAGCCAGCTCCAGCCTGATGATGACCCTGATGACCACGGCAGACACCAGCATGCACTGCACCCATTTGCTGTGGATTGCCTACCACCTGGAGCGAATCGGCGATCGTGCCACCAATATCGCCGAGCGGGTGGTGTTCATGGTCACCGCCGAAACCCCCGACCTGGGATGATCGCCCCAACGAGCTTGGGTGCCCTGAGCACCATCCACGAGCTGCTCACCCAGCTCATCGAGGACCTGCCGCCCCTGGACGTGAACCGGCGCTGGCACCCGGATCTGCCCTCCATGGGCTGGCTGCTGGGACGCAGCGTCTACCTGGAACTGTACTGGCTGCGCGAGCGCCTCCAGGGCGACGACAATCTGAGCCGACGGGTACGGCACATCTTCGCCGCTACCTTGCCTCCCACCCCGGAGCAGGACCAGGCATTGCCACCAAAGGATCACCTGCTCAACTGGGCTCTGGAAGTCCAGGACCACCACCTGACCCTGCTGGCCAACCCCGGCCAGCTGCCGGATCATCCCTGGCTCAGGGACGGCTGGCTGGTGGATTACATCCTGCAGGTCCACGGCAGAATCTATGAACAGATGCTCTCGGTGCGTCATGCACGCGCCGTGAGCCAGGGCGGCAGCTGCCAGGTTCACAGCCCCCTGCGCCCCCGCCCTCCCTCTGCCGAGGCCACGGAGATCTCCCAAGGGCATTACCGCATCGGCGCCCGGGACGGCGTGGTGTTCGACAACGAACAGCCCATGCAAATGGTGGAGATGCGCAACTTCCGCATCTGCAATCACCCCGTGGACAACGCCGCCTGGCTGGCCTTCATGGAAGACGGCGGCTATGAAAACAGTGATTTCTGGAGCGAGCAGGGCAGCAACTGGAAAGCAAGAACCGGCGCCTCACACCCTTGGCACTGGCGCCGCAACAATCAGGGTCACTGGTACGCCCTGGGCCTGAACGGCCCGGCAGAACTGATTCATGACATGCCTGTGAGCGGGGTCTGCTGGTACGAGGCGGAAGCTTTCGCCAACTGGGCTTCAGCCCGGCTGGAAGGCTTCAGGGGAGCCGTGCTGCCTCACGAATATCACTGGGAAGCCGCCGCACGCATCGGCGGCCTGCAGAATGCCGGACGGGTATGGGAATGGTGCGGCAACCCCCTCCATCCTTACAAGGACTATGAACCGCCCGTGGACGTGGAAATGCGCACCCGGGAATTCGATGATCGCCATCCCGCCCTGCGTGGCGGATGCATTCACACCCAGCCTTCACTGCGGCGCATCAGCATCCGTCACGCAGGCCTGCCGGACGCGGGCTACCTGTTCAGCGGCCTGCGCCTGGTGCTGCCGCCTGCCCTGGAAGAGGAAGCCCTGTATATCGAACAGTGGCAGAAATTTCTCAACTGACGGAAACAGAAAATAGCGCGACCGTGCTATTCCCATTATCCCCTCTCCCCAGCCCTCCCCCGCAAGCGGGGGAAGGGGGCATCAAATGGCGTCGGCGTCTTCCTCGCCGGTACGAATGCGAATAACCCGCTCCACGGCGGAAACAAAGATCTTGCCGTCGCCGATCTTGCCCGTTCGCGCGGCACCGATGATGGTCTCCACGCACTGATCCAGCTGCTCCTCCTTGACCACCAGCTCCAGTTTCACCTTGGGCAGGAAGTCCACCACGTATTCCGCCCCCCGATAGAGTTCCGTATGGCCTTTCTGGCGGCCAAAACCCTTGACCTCGGTAACAGTCATGCCGGTGATACCGATTTCGGAAAGGGCTTCGCGCACATCGTCCAGCTTGAAGGGCTTGAGTATGACTTCGATTTTTTTCATGATTTCCCCCTGAAGGTGATGTAACCGTTGACAATAGGATAACGCCTGTCGCGTCCGTACGCACGCCGGGTTACCTTGACCCCCGGCGGTGCCTGACGGCGCTTGTATTCGTTGATGTCCACCAAGCGGATGATGCGCCGCACGGTGTCCTCGTCGAAGCCTGCTTCGATGATCTCCCCGGCGCCCTTGTCTTCTTCCACGTAGCGCTGCAGGATCTCATCCAGGATGTCATAGGGCGGCAGGCTGTCCGTGTCCTGCTGATCCGGCCGCAACTCCGCCGATGGCGGCCGGGTGATGACCCGCTCCGGAATCACCTCACCATCCCGGTTGCGCCAGCAGGCAAGGCGGTAGACCATGGTCTTGAACACATCCTTGAGGGGCGCAAATCCTCCCGCCATGTCACCGTAAAGAGTGGCATAACCCACGGACATTTCACTCTTGTTGCCCGTGGTGAGCAGCATGCGCCCACTCTTGTTGCTGATGGCCATGAGAATGATGCCCCGGCAGCGTGCCTGGATGTTCTCCTCGGTGACATCCATGGGCTGGCCGGCGAATTCCTCCTTCAACATGCCCAGGAAAGCCTGGAAAGCCGGTTCAATGGGAATGATGCTATGTTTCACCCCCATGCGTCTGGCCTGCTCCAGAGCATCCTCATTACTCATGTCCGCCGTATAGCGTGACGGCATGAGCACCACTTCCACCTGCTCCGCCCCCAGGGCGTCCACGGCAATGGCCAGGGTCAGGGCCGAATCGATACCGCCGGACAGGCCCAGCACCACGCCCTGGAATCCCGCCTTGCCCACATAGTCGCGCACCCCCAGCACCAGGGCCCGGTAGATCATTTCTTCCTCACCCGGGCATTCGGTCACTTCGGCCTGCGCTGGCTTCATGTCGTCATTGAGGGACACCAGATCCAGGGCCTCGGCGAAAAAGGCACTACGCTGGCGCATGCCGCCGCCGGCGTCCACGCAGAAGGACCCCCCATCGAACACCAGCTCGTCCTGACCTCCGACCAGGTTTACATAGATCACGGGCAAACCCGTCTCCCGCGCGCGTTGAGCCACTTCCCGCTCCCGTTCCAGGCCCTTTCCCGCCTGATAGGGAGAGGCGTTCAGGTTCAGAATAAGGCGGGCGCCGGCAGCCGCCGCCCGGGCTGCCGGCTCGGAATACCAGATATCCTCGCAGATGGTCAGGCCCACGGGAATACCGGCGACCTCCACCACGCAGGGCTGATCACCGGGGGTAAAATAGCGTTTCTCGTCGAATACGCTGTAGTTGGGCAGTTCCGCCTTGAAATACTCGGCGACGATACGCCCGTCACGTATCACGCCAGCGGCATTGTAGAGACGCCCTTCCACTCTCTTGGGATAGCCCAGCACCACGTCGATGCCCCGGACGCGGGCGCAAAGCCCGTCCAGGGCCTGTTCTACGTCATCCAGGAACTCGGGACGCAACAACAGGTCTTCCGGAGGATAGCCGCAGATACTCAGCTCGGGAAAGACAATGGCCCCCGCACCCTGATCCTTCCTGGCCCGGGCCGCAAGTTCTTCCATCATGCGGGTGTTGCCCCCAATGTCTCCGACCGTGAAATTGGCTTGCCCAAGGGCAATGACAGCAGGCATGATTCAGAATCTCTCCCGTTCTCTCAAAGGATGGTAAAGTATCACAACGAACGCCGATATCCAGCAATTATACTTGGCCTGAGATTCATCTCCCCATGAAGTTCATTTTCCTGATCGTTGCCATTCTGCTCATCTGGTGGATACTCAAGACTCTGAACCGCAGCCGGGTTGCAGAAGGGAAACCACGCATCAGGAACATGCTGCCCTGCGCCCACTGTGGCCTGCACATCCCCGAAGACGAAGCCATCAGGCGCCACGGAAAGCCTTATTGCTGCAGGGAGCACGCTGAAAAGGACAACCACTGATGCGCGCAGACCGACTGGCCGACCGTCTCATCGTCATGCCGGAAGTCTACAGCCGCCACAAGCGGCTCATGCACCTGTACTTCACCTACAGGGTGATGCTGGCGGTTGGCCTGGTTGTGTTTGCCGCCACGGGAATAGGCCCTTCCTTCCTCGGCACCGTCGCCCCCAAACTGCACATCATCACGGTGCTGGTTTACCTCATTCTCACCATTGCCTCCCTGGGCCTGAGTTTCTTCGATCTCGAAGCCATAGAGTTGGAGTACTCCTTCGCCATGATCGTGGACAGCGTTGTCATCGCCATCCTGCTGTTCACTTCTGGCGGCCCCCAGTCCGGCCTGGGAATCCTGCTGGGTATTTCCATTGCCTTCGGCGCCCAGGGCATGCCTTCACGAACGGCCATGTTCTCGGCGGCCATCGCCACCGCTGCCATATTCATCGAATCCTGGGTGGCCTCGGCAATCAACAATACCCCCGTCAGTCATTTTTCCCTGCTGGCCATGCTGGGCGTTTCCTACTTCATCCTGGCATACCTGTCCAGGGAACTGTCCACCCGCACCCTGCTCAGTGAAAGGCTGGTCAAACAGCAGGGCAAGGATATCGCTGATCTTACAGAACTGAACGAACAGGTCATTCACCACATGCAGACCGGGGTGGTGATACTGGATGCCAGGGACAGGATCAAGATGCTGAACGACGCCGCATGGCAGTTCCTGGACCGGCCCATCAGCACTATTGGCTATGCTGTGAAACTGATAAACCCTGAACTGGACAAGGCACTGCAGGCCTGGAAGAAACTGCCTTCCTCCCGACAACGGTATCTGCATACGCAGACCGAGGGCAATGACCTGATGGTAAAGTTTCAGCGCCTGGGTGAAAACCAGGACTCGGGAACCCTGGTTTTCCTGGACGACGCTTCCCGCGCCGCGGAAGCCGCCCAGCAGCTCAAACTGGCATCCCTGGGCACCCTGGTAGCCAGTATCGCCCATGAAATCCGCAATCCCCTGGGGGCCATCGGCCATGCCAGCCAGCTGTTGCAGGAATCAGAGGACCTGAAGGGAACCGACCGGCGCATGGCCGAGATCATCGACAAGAACACGGCACGGCTCAACGAAGTCATAGAAAACATACTTTCCCTTTCCCGCCAGCGGTCCGTGAAGCCGGA
>Ga0256832_1000156_pt1 | contig 41334 bp, 28 predicted proteins | sample 134614metaG_FD_190534 | JGI IMG/M metagenome (GOLD analysis project Ga0256832, IMG submission 190534) | Hydrothermal vent microbial communities from Lau Basin, Pacific Ocean - 134-614 | ecosystem: Environmental > Aquatic > Marine > Hydrothermal vents | place: Pacific Ocean: Lau Basin | collected...
AGTGGCTATAACGAGACGCCTCTCCTCTTTGAGGTCATGAAGAAGGTAAAAACAATGCAAAATTGGACGAATAGGTGCGTGCCTAATAATTACGTTTGCTTTATTCGCAAAAAAAGTAAACCTCATGCAGCATTTTGACCTATTCGATGCATCATCATTATAGATAGTATCCGTCAGCAAACATTTTCCGGCACTATCTACGCATTTATTCGATTAGAGACAAAACTAAACTCCGCTTCGTATGCAATTCTTTCGGGTATTCCATTCTTTTGTGCTATTGACATCCATCATCTTCCTCCCAACGGAGGCCGACGCCCAATACGGCAAACGGGCCAACCACTGGTATTTTGGAGACCACATGTATATGGATTTTAGCAATGGGGCTCCAGTTTTGACAAAAAAAGGAGCGATAAACACCTTCGAGGGGTGCGCCACCATGTCCGATGAAAATGGCAACCTCCAGATTTATACCGACGGGGCAACGATATGGAACAGAAACCACAAGGTCATTCCCGGAGCCACCAAATTAGGAGGGCACGCGTCAACGACTCAATCCGCCCTTATCCTCCCCAAGCCGGGTAGTAAGGACACTTTGTACGTCTTCTCTCTCGGGGCGGGAGAATCCGTACACGGATTACACTATTCCGTCGTCGATATGAAAGGGAATAATGGTTTGGGGGCATTAATTTCCAAGCGGAACTTTCTGTTAGGAGACGAATGCCAGGAACAAATCACGGCGGTACCCCATTGCAACCGCAGGGATTTTTGGGTAATCGCACAAGGAGCCAACTCAACCCTATTTGAGTGGCTTCTCACCCCTAAAGGTATCACCCTCCCACCGCAAAAATACAAGCTTGCACCATTTAGATTTGGAGGTAATTTAAAAACCTCCTTCGACGGTAAAATGTTGGCAAGCACCGGAGTGGACACTGTCGTTCTATTCTCTTTTGACAATCAAAACGGGGATATATCTGTCATTCATTCTATTCCTTTACCGAGTAATAAAAAGATTAAGAATATATATTATGGTTTAGAGTTTTCCCCGAATAGTAAAATTCTTTATTCTCAGTCTGCCATTAGAAGTCAACTATATCAAATTGACTTGAGTGATCTCCATCCTCAAAAATTAGAACAATCCGTTCTACAGTTATATCAAAGTGATAGTGCTTTCTTTTTTGGAATGCAACTCGGCCCCGATCACAAAATATATATTTCAGATTGGGCTTATGAAAATATGCATGTCATAAATAAACCCAACGAAAAAGGATTGAGTTGTGACTTTATTTTCGATGGTCCATCCATAACCGGCTCGATACCACTTGGTAACCTGCCCAATTTCACGCCCTTGCACATAGAAGACACCACCTCCTACGATATCCAAGTTGAGGTAACAGACCAGAACAAATGCGATGGCCGGGCAGAATTAGAAGTCATCGTCACCCCTTCTCCGCCCTCAGCCACCTACCAATGGATGAAAGGGGGCAGGAATGGCACGCCTTTGTCGGACAAGGGCTCGATCATCTCGGTATCCGAATCCGGCACTTACACCGTCAAGGTGACCCTCCTTACGGGGTGCGCTGACAGTACCTCCGGGCTAATCGCCTACAAGACCGTGGAGGTAGATATTCCGGAAGCCTTAAAGATATCCGATGTGTCCGTCACATCATCCAACTGCGCACAAAGCACGGGGGAAATCACCATTCAGGTCTCGGGGGGAACCCCCGGATACACGTACTCCATAGATGGCGGCACGACTCAAATGTCCAACCATTTCACCATGCTCGCCGGAGGCAGGCACAGAATACGTATCATCGATGCCAATGGGTGTCCCATAGATACGACCATTGTCCTCCCGCAAACTTCGCCTCCAAGGATCGGCATTGTCCAAAAATTTGACGCCAGTTGCAATGAAGATAATGGCGCCATAGAGCTATCCGCCACGGACGGTGTCCCGCCCTACGAATTCTCCAACGGAGGAGGACTCTTTACGCCTTCGACGGTGTTTGACCGGTTAAAACCCGGGAGTTACACCTTCTATGTGCGCGACATGAACGGGTGCAAGGACTCCATCGAGGTAGAGATCAAAGCCCTTTCTGCCCCACAAATCATCGATATACAAACCACACCTGATGGTTGTACAGACCCCATGGGTACTGCGGTCATTCACGCCCGCAGCGATTCGCCTCCGCTTATGTATAGTATAGGCGGAGGAATGTTTACATCAGACAGTATTTTTGCCATGCTCAAAGCGGGCAGGTATGAAATCGTCGTCAAAGACCAAAACGGCTGCACTGCCAAGAGCTCATTTGACATAGAGCAGCCAAATCCACCGGACATACAAATCATCGACCGCACCAAAGCGACATGCAACCAAAACAATGCTACCCTCACCATCAACGGCGTAGGAGGTTCCCCACCCTATCGTTATTCTATCAATGGTTCTTCTCCCTCCTCCTCCAATACCTTCACAGGACTGTCTGCAGGCACCTATCGATGTAGCGTAATCGATGCCAAGGGGTGCAGAAGGGATTCCTCCATAGAAATCGGCCTTATCCCTCCCCCATCCCTGACGACCGCAGATATCCTCCCCGCCTACTGCGGCATGCAAGACGGCAGTGTAACACTTATGGGACAATGGGGCACGCCCCCGTATCTCTATTCCATAGATGGGATTAATTTTACGTTCGACCCCGTCTTCTCCGGATTAAAAGCAGGCACATTCCGTGCTTACCTCAAAGATGCCAATGGATGTCTGGATACCCTAACTGTCAACATACCGGACATGGAAGGGGTCAAAATCATCTCGACAGACACCCATCCCGCTTCCTGCATGAAGGACAACGGTCAAGTCACCATTCGCACCTCCGGACGGGGAAGCAGAGTGTTTTCTATCGATGGAAGCACCTTTACACCGGATAGTCTATTTTCCGGATTGGCAGCCGGCTCATATACCGCCTATGTCCGGGACGAACACGGATGCCAAGACGCTCGAAGCTTTACCATCTCATCTTCGGGGACATCCCTCACCCAATCCTTAGATGTCAACGGAGCCACTTGTGGTTTAGACAATGGAGCCGTAGTCATACGCACGGCATCCGATTCTTTGGAGTACTCGCTCGACGGTATACATTATACCCATACCGCCTCGTTTGACAGTTTGGAGGAAGGGGATTACGTCTTATTTGTAAGGGATCCAAGCGGCTGTGAAAGCAGGCAGGCCTTCACTATCACCGGCACTCTGCCTCTGCAAATCGAACAGATCGAGACCTCCGCCTCTGACTGCTATGAGGCTACGGGCACAGCGACTATCCAGCTCTCGGGAGGCTCGGGAAAGCGTTGGGTGATCCCGGATGGCGGCATGAAGCAAGACCTCCTACTCCTCCATAACCTCGCTCCCGGAACCCATACCGTCACGGCAGAAGATGAAGTGGGATGCCGCGATAGCCGGACATTTGAAATCGATAAAGAGGGTTGCTCCTTTTATGTCCCCAACACCTTTACGCCCAATAGAGACGGAGTCAATGATGTATTTAAAATCTATCCCTACGAGGGATTTAAAGGGGAAATCCGTCTGTTTGAAGTGTTTGACCGGTGGGGAAACACCGTCTATCGCGCACAAAATTTTGACGCGGACAAAAGTGGATGGGATGGCACATTTAAAGGCAAGAAACTCAACCCGGGCGTGTTTGTATATCATATAATCGTCGCATCGCAGGAACAGGAGACGGACAGCTTCTCCGGGACGATTACCCTCCTGAGGTGATGGGACAATGGCCGAAAGAGTATGGGCAATTCAGTGTTAACCATTTCATACCAAAAAGGCCATAAGGTGTGAATGTCACGACCTTCAGCATACGAATCTTAAAGCTTTAAGATTTTTATCTCTACCCGCTGATTCTTCATTCTACCCTCACGCGTTTTATTGGTTGCGATAGGCTTTCGCTTCCCATACCCCCGGTAGGATAGCCTGCCCGGGTCAATCCCTTTGGCGACCAAATAATCATAGACGGACTTGGCACGGGCTTCAGAGAGACGATTGCAATACAAGGGCCTGGGGCGGCTGTTGGTGTGGCCCCCTATCTCAATATGGACATTTGGATTGCTCTTCAAAAACTCATAAATCTCATCCAATGCGGCTTTGGACTCTTCTCTAAAAGAAGTGGAATCCGCATCAAAATACAGCTTTTCAATTTTAATAACCTGTCCTTCCTTTATCTTACCTGCATCTAAAGCCTTGATAATCTTTTCTTTCTTAGGAGGAGGTGGAACTTCGACCGGATGATGGACCTTTGGAATAACAGGCTTCTTAGGTTTCGGCTTAGGTTTCTTTTTAGTCTCTTTACGTTCATCTTGCGCCTTATTGTACTCCGGATTGCTTACGGTCGAGGTGTAGAGTTTATCTTCCGGAGGACAGGGTACCGGGATGATGTTGGAAGCTTTATCCAACAAGACATTGCCATTATATGGGGCCGATACGGGAATCTCGTAGTAGGCTTCGAGTTCGAAATACTCATGGGTAAACTTGGGTTTGAAATAAAAGTCGTACCGCATCCAATTATTATTGATAATAGCTTGTGATTCGGCCAATAGCTCCTTTTGATTGCAGTAGCCATTGCCCGCCCAGATGCGCAAAACCACCGGATTGGTAAAATCAAACTCCACCTGTCCAGCGGCATTGGTGCGAACTTTCTTTAACGCTTCACTATCGCGCACTTTGTGTAGTTTATCGACTTTCAAGCCGCTTAAGTATTCATTAGCACGGGATAAGTAGATCGAGAATTTGTAACATTGGCCACGAAGCAACGGTACTTGAAGCCGTTGGGATACACGCTCCCATGTGTTGGTAGCCCGGACCACCATCCCGAGGTACGTCTTGCCGTCGAAGGGCTTCTGCTTCACCTCAAAAAATGTTTTGTCTGCCCCTTGAATATCCGGAGGAGTCTCATCCTTAAATCCGCAATCTATCCAGCCCAACAGGCTAAAGCGCCCTTGGGTCCCTCCCTGAGTAGGATTGCCTTCAAAAGAGGGATTGGTTATAGGGATGATACGCGCTTGTGTAAAAGCCGGATGGACCACTAAGGAAATCAAGCCAAAAAGAAGCAATGAGTACCGCATAGCACCTTTATAAATAACCGTATTATACATTATATATTATCATAATATTATTAATAACCCGAGTAAATTCAGCCGTATCATCATCCATTGCGCACCTCTACTCAATGCCTGCGATAAAACACGCATCATATCCCGCACACCAACTCCGGCCGATTGCTCATCGCTTTAACCATTTCATACAAAATTATATTGTCTAAAAAAGCAGAAATTGTCCCTGTCTACAATACATACCATAAGACGGCCTCCATGTCTGCATTGTTAGGGCACAAGACGTCCTGCCATCTGTCCAATACCGGTTACGCTAACACATACATTAAAACTCCCTTCAATGAGTACAACCAAGGCGCCTAAACCCGGCAGCCCCATACATTTTTCATTGTATGAAATGGTTGAACAAAGCCTATTTGAAAGCATTTATTCCGGTGACTTCCATTCCTATGATCAAGGTATGAATGTCATGGGTTCCTTCGTAGGTAATCACCGTCTCGAGATTCATCATATGCCGCATGATGGGATACTCGTTGGTGATACCCATTCCGCCGAGCATTTGGCGGGATTCCCTGGCAATCTCTAAGGCCATATTGACATTGTTAAATTTAGCCATGGATATCTGTGCCGGCGTGGCTTTGTGCTCATTGGCCAATGTCCCCAAGCGCCAGGTAAAGAGCTGCGCCTTGGTGATCTCGGTAATCATATGGGCGAGCTTGCGCTGTTGGAGCTGAAATCCCGCTATAGGACGGTCAAATTGGACCCGTTCTTTAGAGTATTGCAAAGCGGTATCGTAGCAATCCAATGCAGCTCCTATCACTCCCCATGCAATGCCGTAGCGCGCTTTGGAGAGGCAGGAAAGGGGTCCTCGCATCCCTTTGACCCCCGGCAGAATATTTTTCTTCGGGACGCGGACGTTTTCGAATACGAGTTCGCCGGTGATGGATGCTCTCAAAGAGAGTTTTCCATGGATCTCAGGTGCCGAGAATCCCGGCATATCTTTCTCCAGTATCATGCCGTGCACGACGCCCTCTTCGTCTTTTGCCCATACCACTGCAATATCCGCCACCGGCGAATTGGTGATCCACATTTTGGCACCATTGAGTATGACGCTGTCCCCATCATCGATAAAGTGGGACACCATACCCGTGGGATTAGAACCATAATCGGGTTCGGTCAACCCAAAACAACCGATAAGTTCACCACTACCCAACTTGGGCAGGTATTTCTTCTTTTGTTCTTCACTGCCATAAGCAAAGATGGGATACATCACCAAGGAGCCCTGTACGGAAGCCATCGAACGAATGCCCGAATCCCCGCGCTCAAGTTCTTGCATGATCACCCCATAAGCGATTTCGTCCATGCCACCTCCGCCGTATTCTACCGGTAAACTTGGGCCGTATGCACCAATTTCGGCCAGGCCTTTGTACAAATGTTTCGGGCATTCGGCCCGCTCGTAGTAATCCTCGATAATAGGGGTTACTTCCTGCTTCACCCAGTCCCTTACCGCATCCCGTGCGAGCAAATGATCTTCGCTGAGCAGCGCATCCATATTGTAAAAATCATGATGTTGATATCTGTCTACCTTTGCCATTTCGATTTAGTTTTATTATTAGGTGCACAAAGGTAATACATCTGTTGGTCTAATGGTCTGTCCCCTTAAAAAGAATTACTTTCGGAACACACTCTCCGGCCGATTCCTAAAGAAAAGGGATAGTGCATGAAATACACCATATGTAATAGTGGGCAAAAATCAACCATTTCATGCCAAAACAAACCCGGGTTATACCTTATCAATTTGCCGCCATTCTACGATATTCCCCCGTTCTTTTTGAAGCATCTTTACGGGAACTGCCGCCTTAATCTCGGAGATCAACGCTTCGAGCAAATGTTCCTTCACAAATGTTCGCGCGTGCACCAAGCTCACCTCACGAACCGGTGGAGTCCCGCCAAAGGACTTAATCACTCCTTCGGAATGATGCTCATCGATGGCCAGTTCCGGTAGAAGGGTGTAGCCTCCTTCACGCTCCACCATTTTTTTGATGGTCTCCAGCGAACCACTCGCATACTCAAAATGTCCTTCTCCTTCAGCGTGATCGTGATAGCCACATAGATTAACTACTTGGGTTCGAAAACAATGCCCATCTTCAAGGAGCCAAAGATCCGGCCCTGCCAATAATGCCGGAGCCACTTCCTTTAACCAAGCATAGGGATGGGAGGAATTGACATACAACAACATTTCTTCATAAAAAAGAGGATGCTCATCAATGACAGCATCATGTAGTGGTGTCACAAGCAACCCCAGGTCAATTTGCCCGACCTTTAGTTGATGAAGAATATCTTCGGTCAAAAGCTCTACAATCTTAATATGCACCTCCGGATAATTTCGACGAAAAGTGCCAATAAATCGAGGTAGGAGGTAAGGGGCGATTGAGGGAATCACTCCTAAAGTCAAGCTGCCCGACACTGTTTGGCTATCTTGCTCTACTATGTATCTAAGTCGCTCTGCTTCTGCCAAAACCACCCGGGCTTGTGCTATCACCTTTTCCCCAACCGGTGTTGGCCGGACAGGCTGAACACTTCGATTAAAGAGTTGCACCCCCAAATCCTCCTCCATCTTTTTGATCTGCATACTTAAAGTGGGCTGCGTCACAAAGCATTTATTTGCGGCAGTCACAAAATGCCGATAGGTGTCCACAGCGACGATATACTCCATTTGAATTAGTGAAATCATACGCAAATATAATTATTATCTATAATACCATAGATATTATCGATTTGATTTATATCTATTGACCTCGTATCTTTGCATCATAATTAAACATTAAATAACCATTAAAAACAAATAATATGGAACCATTAGAAAACAAAGTAAACGTCATGCCGAGGATAGGTGATCAGGCACCTGACTTCGAAGCGGTAACCACGAAAGGGAAAATCCGGTTTTCGGAATTTGCAAAAGGCAAATGGACCCTCTTATTCTCTCATCCTGCCGATTTTACTCCGGTTTGTACGACAGAGATGTCCGGATTTGCTCAACAAAAAACAAAATTTGATGCGCTCAATACGGAACTTATAGGGCTGAGCATCGACAGCATACATTCACATCTGGCTTGGGTCAACAATGTAAGAGAGAAGACAGGAGTGTATTTTGACTTTCCAATCATCGCCGACATAGATATGAAGGTAGCCAAACTGTATGGCATGCTTCAGCCTAATGAAAGTGAGACAGCAGCGGTTCGCGCCGTATTCTTCATCGACCCCTCCAAAAAAATCCGCCTTATCATGTACTATCCTTTAAATGTAGGAAGAAATATGGATGAAATTCTAAGAGCGCTAGAGGCCTTGCAGTTCTCTGACAAACACGGCGTAGCCATGCCGCTCAATTGGAGAAAAGGGGACAAGGTCATCATCCCACCACCTAAGAGTTTGGAAGAGATGAATGAAAGACTTGCAGATGACTCCTGTGAACGGGTGGATTTCTACTTGTGTAAGAAGGAGATATAAAACCTTCAGCTATTTTTGAATAACGCCATTAATCCCGTAAATCAGGACTTCAACTCCCGGTTTGCGGGATTATTAATTAGAGCATGCCACCCCTCCCTACGAATACCATACACCAGGAGGTCATCAAACACATTGCTAAGGTTCTTAGCAATCTTTCGATTATTGGCATAGGTCACCAAATCATCGATATCCCCTTCCTGCCAGGGGCGTAATTCAAATAAACAACTGTCCTGTTTTGTCATCTAATCTATCGTTTGGTAGAGGGTCTGAATGGTATCCTTGCCGTATAGGCGCTCCAGTCTCCTAATGATGAAATGGCCTCTCGCCATATCCTGAAAGTGATCCATAAAGAGGGAGTTAATTATCGCACCTCCCGCGGCGCCTAAGATGGGTATAGTCTGAGCGGAAACCTTCTCCGCCACCTGAAACCCAAATCGCTCCGCCACCTTGACAAAAAAACGCAGGATAACCGGTGCGCCTTCCTCCACAAACCCCTTCTCGGCGATGTACTTTGCCGCTTCGGTCATGGACTTAGCGAGGAAGGCACGGGTAGAATAATATCCGGTATCGACCGCATCATCATCCGAACTCTTCCCACCCAATGCAAAGACCTCCAGGCAAGCCAGACGGGTATCTACCTCATCGATATCTTCGCCTTGTGAACGGGCAATGTCTGCAATGGAGCGCAGCATAATCGTCGTCGAGACCGGCAACTCTACCGCCAATCCAGTAAGCCCAAAAAAGCCTCCGACACTTCCACTTGCTGCCACCCCCAATTTATGCCAGAAATTGGAAGCCTTCTTCCCGGGTGCATTGTTCAGAGTAAAAATAGCGGCATCCGCTGCCTTCAGAAGAGACTCTCGAGTCACCTCTCCCAGTTTATCCTTCCAGGACTTGGGTAATTTACTAAATCCGTATTCAATGGGCGAACCGATATAATCTGTAATACGGGCAGCAATACCGGGATTCTCGACGAGTTCCTTCGCAACTCTAAGATCCTCCAAATCTGCTGCAGTCACCGTACTTTTAGTCGTGGTTTGTGGCATAAATTTACATTTTTACATAGAACGCAAGAAATCCACTATTTCATATAACGGAGTAAGAGACGACTGCTAAAAGAGCAATGACTCCCAACATGCAACAGTCTTTTTTCAACATAAGTTCATGTGCAAAAACCCCATAATTCCATGTGCAAAAACGCCATCAGCGCCATATCCTTTTCCATCATAATCCCTCCAGCATTTCAGGGTTAATCCGTTTCTTCCCATTTTCCTCCGGAATCATCCTTTCAGGATCAAAATACACATCCGGCGCCACTCCTTTCTGACCATTGTTGGCAGTAGCCCCAACATAAGAATATCGCTTAAAGGAAACACCGGCATGCAGCCCCGAATGAGGGAGCACAAAAGGCATTTTGTCGATAAAACCCGAATAGGGCTGCCCAAGGGTATCCCCTACTACTTTCCCTCTTTGGGCATATTTAAACCCGACCACAAAATTTGCAGCAGCCGAATAGGTAGAAGGAGAGGTCAGCACAAAGACCTTACCGCCAAACGCATTACGAGGGGGACTTAAGGGGTGGGGTTCGGTGTCCAAATCAGTGATTGTACCATTCTTCTTAAAAAAGAAAATGCGTCCCGAACGATTAAAGTACGCCAGAGGATAAAGCGGGTAGGTGTACCATTTGAAATATTTCTTTCTCATATATCGCTTCAACGGCCCACTGGTCTTAACTCGGTATTGGCGGTGCAGGCGGGTTTGTTTTACTCCTAAATAAGCGAGCAACAGCTCAGCAAAATACGAGTTCCCTCCGCCGTTTGAGCGTAAATCCACAAACAATGTATCTACTCCCTCCTGACTGAAAGTACCCCAAATACTATCCAAAAAAGATTTGAATTTCTTCTCCTTCAGCCCGGCAAAACTATTCATTTCCAATAACCCCGAATGTGGGGCGACCTTGGAATAACGGTATTTTCTCTCACCGGTATTCGGGGTGCCGGATACTAATGGAATACAAACATGTTCCATCTTCTCCCCATGCAAATACTTCACATCGATGCTGTCACTAAGTCCATACTCGATAAAGAAATAATATGAAAAATACTTTTCCAATAGTTTGATAGCATTGGCTCGCACGTCCGCGTAGGGATAACTGGCCAAGCCCATTAGTGCTTCGGCATCTATTCCATTCAAGGACAGGATTTGATCTCCAATTTTCAGGTGTTGATCAGTGGACTCTGATATAAAGAGGTGGTTCTCCTTAATTCTTATATGAAATGGCAGACGCTTATTGCCTTTCAAATATTCCTCGCGCAACCGGTTTGAAAGCAGCACATTGGTGTGTCCGTCCCCCAGTTGGTTAACGAGCTTGCGCATCCCTTTCGAAAAATCATCCACATCGATGGAGGGACTTAATTGGGATTTAAAAGCAGCAATTTTCTGCTCCATTTGAATGCGAGAGACTTTACTGTAGAGATTAGGGTGTACGCGGCGAGCGACATCAAAAAAGTAATCTATATCCATTAAAGCTTCTGCTTTGATAATCCTTTGCTGTGCATTACTGCTTGAAAGACTATGAATAAAAAAAAAGAATACGAAGACAATTCTGTACATAAATTGGAATTTATAGTTAGTACGTTGGTTTGCGTCCCGGTGCTCTAGGAAGAATGCATCCCCTTTAATACGCTACACCTTCTTTTTTGTTACAGTTGATTTACTCAATAGTCGAAGACGAGATATCTGTTCTTTCCGTTCTTTAAGGCTCGAAGCAAAAACCCATCTCCTATCGACCAAATACAACTACAATCCCTTCTTCTTCAGAATGCGCAGCCGTGCTTTAATGGACGGAATCTCCGATTGCTCTAACAGCTCCACTGTCAACCGGAGGTCTTCCCGGAGTTCAGGATGCTTTCGGGATAGTTCGAAGAGGGCTTGAATGGCATTGACGCGAACGATGCGGCTTTCCTTGGCGGACGTGGCCCAGCGAGTCAACTGCTCCCAGACAAATCCGAGCCTTTCCTCCTGCCAATCGATTCGAGCGACGATAAGAGCCAGATGCCACTTGATAACATTCTTGGAAGCGAGGGGCATCGCTTTAAAGATGGCTTCGCCATGAGGCCGGAGGTATTCGGGATGGGAGACAGTAATTTTTTCCACTGCGTCAATAGCCCGCATCGATAGCAGCTCATCCCGCGAAAGTACAAATTCGAAAAGTGCGTCAAAATCAGCCTGGCTCTTAATCAATGGCACCACACGCTCCACCTGCCCAATGGAGCGCATATCCCCTCCTTCAAGATACTTTTTAATTTCCATCATCATAGAGTTAAATCACTACAAAAGGTCAACTACCTAAACACTCAACCATTGCATCTGTTTGCTTTTCAATATCTTTTAATGGTCAGATGGAACCTTTGATGATTAAAACAATCATTCCCTCGTAGGTTTAATAATTGTTTAATTCATGTCGATTTCATAAAAAATATATAAAAATTTAACCTCTCATGCAGCATTTTGCCATATTATCTACTTTATATAATAGAAATGTTACGCAAAGATAAGGGACCAGAAGCATAGGCCTCCATGACAACACTTTTATCTGCCTAAGCGGCAATATGCTCTTCTGGCCATTGTAACACTACACTTTAAACTGACATAAAATCTTGTCCCTTGAATAAATACAAAATGAGACCCATCAGTATGTATCTCCTATTCTGGATGGCATTCCAATTGTCCACTCCGGGGAATGGTCAGATTGTATTCGAAATGGAAACCACTAACACAATAGCTGCCTGTGGCGACCCGGTCCCTGTCAACATAACCATTGCCAACGAAACGGACAAAATTCTCACTAAGGGGAAATTAAAATTTATGCTAGGAGATGGTATGCAGTATGTCCCGGGCTCCGTAAATCACTCCAATATAAGAGAGAAGAACATCCCCGACCTATCTGATGTGCTTTTGGAAGTCACACAAATAAGCCCTTGTGACCAAATCAATTTCACATTCTACATTACCCAATCCTGCTCCAAGATACGAGGGTTCAGGGATGTAATGGGCACATTAGAGGCATTGGGCGAAACCCATCATGTAGAAGCGAGCTTTTATACGATATTGCCCGAGGTCGAGCTCTTTGATGTGCGTATGGAATACGACGAATCCACGGATCAATTTACCCGACATTTTCAGTTGATAAACATAAGCGGCTCTAGTTTCGACCAACTCATTTTGACAGAAAAAGGGATGCTCGACATACGTCCAACTCAATCCAACTTTGGAATGCTCAGCAAAGATGGCAAAACACTCACCCTAGGCGGGGGCGACTTCAGGCTCATCGGAGATCGCAATTCGACCTTCGATCCGGGAGAAATAATTGCCCTTTCACAGAAAGTGGTCATAGAGCATTGTGTGGACGACTATACCATCTCCATTGATATCGAGTTTCCCTGTGGTAAAGCATCTTGTCATCAGGAGATAACCACGCATTTTGACAACAATTTAGAAATAGGAATGCCCAGACTAATTCATCTGGAGGAATCCCGAACAGGAAGTATTTGTGATACCATTTTCTCCAATGGAAAAGCCTTTATTTATACCCGGAAGGATATTTTGGAACAAAATAACATTTACAACATATTCCTACAGATGGGATGGAACAGGAATCACTTCATCGTGAACGACAACACCAAATACTCCACAAGCAAGTGCTTCCCGATCTATAACATTACGATTGGCAATGTCACCTTACCTGTCCTGGTACACCCGAAAAAAGGGTGGTACGTGGATTTTTCGACGTTGACCAGCGACCCTGATGGTCCCGGAGGGTTGTCCGATTTGGATAGCGATGGGGTATTTGATGATTTGAAGGATAGCGATACGATCTTTTACTCCTTGCGCTACCACATCAGACAAGACTGTTTTAACGGAACTTGCTCTCCCTACAAACCCATTTTCGCCACTCATGTTTTGGTCTTTGACTGGCAATACGAGAACTACTGCCATGAACCGCTAAAGCATTATGGGACGAACCGTTACAGCTCCTATTGGGATCAATCTCCATCTATCGTATTAAGTCACAAAGCCGGTTATTATTTGGACAAGGAAAAGGACACGGTAACCCTTTTCCTCCGGGAGCTTATCCGAGGATTGAACACCTCATTCAGCAATAGGCTATGTGATGAGCGGGATCAGTTGGTTATTGAAATAGAAAAAGGGCGCTTTTATAGTTTGGATCCATCCATCCCCATAACGACAAAGGATGGCAAAATCATACCATACGAGGACCTCCCAACCAAATTTAGACTTGTGGTCGACACCTCACAAGTATATTTAAAGATTCCCTTGATTTTTCATTGTGACCCGGCCAATGTCATCTCCTCCAATCCACGGAAGACGAAGTGTACGAATGGATGTAATGGCAGCCTTAACCAGCCTTATTTTTTTAAGATTCACACCCAATATATTTGTGATTTAGACTGTCCGGTACCTGTCCGAAAATCCTGCTTCAAAACGAGCAGGGTCTATGTCCTTTGCGAACCACCGAGTTTTAATGTCAGTTCCAGAGGAAGCTTACAATTTGGTGACATCCTCTTCGAACGCTTAAGTTTCGGCTATTCTGACAGTACACGTATGAGAAAAGTCTCCCCCTCGATAGACTCTCTCGATGTAACCCACTTACTCCAATACGATTCATTCAAATTGACTATTCCTCTTACCGCGACATGCGATGCCCGTTTTAGTAACATCATAATTCGCCTCCAAAATTCATTGGCAGCATTCAAGGTCGCGTTTTATAGAGACAGTCTGCTTTACTACCCTCAGGGCGCTTCTACTCCACAAGTCCTCACCTCTTTTCTCCCGCAAAGAGTTGTCACTACCTCAAATAATAGATATTATGCAAAATACAGTTTTAACTTAAGTCATCTTATTGCCAATAATTTTAATAACGATTTTAAAGAAGGGGACTCTACGGCCATCATACTATATGGGAAAATATTAGATAATGAGCTCTCGAACTTTGTGGGAAATCAATCTTTCTTCTTAAACCTCAATGTATCCTACAACCAAGATTACTGCAACTTCCAGACCAATGCCAAAATGCCTTTTGTTACTATTTACGATATTTCAAGGAATGGTTTCCATTATTTGACACACATGAGAGATAGCGTCTTAATCCGCTCTTTGGCCTTCCCGATCTGTGTGGATTCCAGACTCAATATTAGTTTACAATCACCCTTTAACGCATATACGGATACATTTGATCCATTTCGACACGAATTTCGCAATACCAAATACATTGAATCACTTACGATTAAAGCCCCCCCTATCCTTAATTTAGATGACAGTAGTGCTGCGTACGAATACATTTCTCTCGTTAAGAACCAATTCTCCTTCGACCTTAAAAGCACCTATGAAAAAACCCCTCCACCAACCGTACGGGACAGCTCGGGATGGACTATTTTAACTTTCTCCAATTTACTCTTAGACAAAGATTATTTAAGTAGGCATACGAATATTGTACTCGAAGTCTCTACCAAGTGTTACCGACCGTACACGGGCAACATCATTATTAAAACAGCAACCACTTACTTCCCTTATTTATCTCCTCCGGAGCAAAGTGACACGACGATAAGTGTCAAGGTTCCGGTTATTGTAAATGGATTGGCATCTTCGTTTCCTAATCGCACCAAGCTACTCTACAAAGACAGCATTACCAGCTGGGGCTTCAAACTAAAAAACTCCGCGACGGGTAAGGTAAAGCCCGAAGACAACAGTATCCTCAATACATGGATTTATCTGGAATCGCCCTCCGGAGATATCGAACCATTAAGATTAACGGACTATACCGATTTATCCAATCCGGTCATCTTATTACCCAAGCGTATTCCCGGCAGAAATGCGTGGTTTTTTGGAATAGATTCCGTGTATCTTAGCAGTAGCTTCAAACTCGAAGCAAAAGTCAAACACTGCTCTTTAGACTCTCTTCTGTGGCGTTTGAATTCGTCCTGTGACCCTATCCCTCAGACAGTGGAGGAAATCGACCCAATATGCTGGGACATTGCGGAACAAAAGAAATTATATGTAGACCCCAAGTTGGCTCGAATGCATTTCAAGATACTCGATAAGACCAACTCTGAATCACTCCCTTGCCAGCCTAAGACCTACTCCTTCCGGATTAAAAACGACGGACTCGGCCATGCCTACGGGTTAAAATTGCTTACCGATGTCCCTGCGGGAGTAACCGTATCCAATGCCCAACTCATCCCATTACACTCCGGGCAAGCCGTTGATCTGGGAAGCCCATCATCCTCCAATGGTACTTTCTATTGGACCGTTCCGGACAACGTATTTTCGAATGGCATGAGTGGTATTCTTTCGAAGGAAAATGAAGTGGAGGTACGTATAACTTACATCGCAGATTGCAGTGTTGAAAACGGTGCATTTGCGACTATAAAAATGAGTTTCAGGCAGGTGTGTGGCCGAAGAGATACCACGCCAAAACTCATTTTACCCCCATTCTTATTTGCTTCTAATGATGCGCCACAAGAAAGGTATGCTTTTCATTTGAAAGTCATCGATTCAGAAGAATGCGGAGGCGTGTACCGCTACACCATTGGATTGCCCCTTTTGCCCGGCAACAACTCTGATGGCGATAAATTGCATATCATATACGATAGGGATTTGCGCTATATACCCAATTCCTTTCAGCCATTGAGGAATATGAAGAATACCCCTCCTGTCAATGACTTTAATGATGCCTTTGAGTCTTTGACTTTTGAGATAGAGGGAGGCTTCGCACCAGGAGATTCAGCGTACTTCACCTTCGAAATGCAGAATACTTGCTCTTCTCCCTGCACCTACTACGATTTCAACTATTTCATAACAAGCCCTACCACGATCGACTGCCCTATTGCGCAGGGTGGCACTTGCAATCGATATATACAGGTTCAGTCCTGGCAGATGGACAGTATGCCGTTGTTTCCCAGGTATGAAATCGTTGACGGCATGGTGACCTATGGTGACGTAAGCGGTGCCAGCCAAAGCATAAGCGTGGATATCGAATTGAGCAACCGCTCTATCGTATGCCGGGACGACCGGATTACCTTAAGTATGTATTTTGATGCCAATGGAAATGGAGTATTAGATGTAAAAGATGAATGGTTATTTGATGATGACATACAAGTACAGCAGCTTACAAACAGAGCTTCCCAACTTTATGAAATAGCCGGCAAAGTCGATAAGGCGAAGACCTGCCCACTCATTATCTTATTGGATCCTGAAAAGAATGACTGTATTTGCCTACCGGACACCTTCTTCTTTAGCCCCATAGCTGTGAGCTTGAAGAGCCGTCACTTTAAAGTCTGCGATGGCAAAGAAATCCATGTAGGATACCCACTTACCGAAGGCTTCACCTACAAATGGGCAAGCAACCCTTATCTCAGTAGCTTATCCGACCACGATCCGATATACTACAATCCGACTTCCATCGAAGACGGCGAAACGCTTTATGATACTCTTTACGTGGAAATAGGCAGTAACACCTTATGCTCAAGCCTGGATACGGTTTATATTGAAATTTCTAAATTAAGTGTAGAGTTAGAGCTATGGAGCGAACTACAATGTAATGGAGATAGTACCGCGATCATAGGTCTGTCAAACCAGGATGATACTTGGGATATCACATGGGAGGGATATCCGGACAAAGGGATGACTTTGGAGCACTTGCCTGCGGGGATATACCATGTCACAATAAAAGACACCTCCGGATGTCAAGTCGAAAAGACCATAAAAGTACCCAACCCGGAGCCCATCCACTCCACTATTGAAATAAGGCCTTATTACCAAAACTACAGCATACCCTGTGCCGGATCTGTCAGTGGGCAGATACGGGTCATCCCGTCCGGAGGAAGCCCCGGATATCAATTTGAATGGGATGATGGAGCTATGGATTCCGTCCGGAGTGGGTTGAAAAGCGGTATATATACCGTTACGGTGACAGATAAAAATGGATGTTCAGGGGTAGAACAATTTCCCATCACAGAACCCGATTCGCTCCAAGTCGAGGCAATTACTACCCCCATTTATTGCAAGGATGAATACGGCACAGCATCCTTAGAAGTATCTGGTGGGGTAGCCGGATATTCATACCGTTGGGATACCGGAGATAGTCTTGCCTCATCAGAGCAATTATCCCCGGGTCGATATAGCGTAACCGTCACAGACAAAAACGGATGTACCAAAACCGTCCTTTTTGATATCGAGGATCTTTCTACCGACGGCACTGTCACTATCCGGCCGGATAGTGTTATCACCCTATCCAAAGGAGAAACCATACAGGTCCACATCCAATTTGACAATGAAATGCACGATATCGTATGGAGCCCTGAGGCGGGATTATCTTGCACTGATTGTGCTGACCCTGTCATCACCGGTGACGAAAACACGACCTATCATGTCTCGTGGAAAGACAAAAATGGATGCCCATTCGAACGCATCGTTACCATAGTCATACGCACAAGTACTAAGCACTACGTGCCCAATGTCTTCACTCCCAACCGGGATGGAGTTAATGATGTTTTCAGACCCGAGTTTCATCCGGACTTCCACGGTCTCTACGATCTTGAAGTCTACAGCAGATGGGGCGAACTGATATTTGGAGAATATGCCATTTCTTCAGAACAGAAATCCAGAGGGTGGAATGGAATATTTCATGGTGAGAAGATGAATCCGGGGGTATTCGCTTACCTGTTGACACTGCACCACAAAGACGGAAGTACCACCGTGGAGGCCGGCAACTTGACACTGATCCGATAAGCTGTACGCCAATTGTGAATAATGTAGAAAGTTTTTGCTTTATATCACTAAAAACAACCTACATCACAAATCGCCCAATTCTATGCCTGAATACCTCCCTGATGTACTGATCAAAAAACATTAAGGACAAAAAAAAATCCCCACCACCCTTGAGAGGGGCGATGGGGCTGAACACACTATGAGAACACCCTAATATCTTTATTTCTTCATTTTGATGCTACAAATATAGGACAACTTTCAGATACCATCAAAGAAATTTATACTTTTTTTCACATTTTTTTTATTGTAATATGTATTTTTTTAAAAATCAACAGCACCATTTGGTACGACAATAAAACAATATAGCATGAGAATTAGTTCCACCTGAGACTGGAATATTAAAAAAATATAGGGACGATAGGTTGATGCCATGTTATTATCAATTTTCACGTATTAAATAACATTGCATAGGATACGGGGCTAAATATGAAATACACATGAAATATACACCGTGCTTGAAATACAAACCGTGCTCCACACCATCATCTCATATCAATTGTCCTTAGTATCTTCGCACTATATTTAGCAACCAATGATAAGTCAAAAATCTGTCGAAGAAGTCCTAGAAACCGCCCGTGTCGAGGAGGTGGTCAGTGATTATCTCACCTTAAAGCGCAGGGGGGTCAATTTGATTGGGTTATGCCCATTTCACAATGAAAAAACGCCCTCCTTTACGGTAAGTCCCACCAAAAACATATATAAATGTTTCGGGTGTGGCAAAGCAGGAGGGTCGGTCCAGTTTCTCATGGAGCACGACAACTTATCCTTTGTCGAAGCTATCCGTACCCTGGCAAAAAAATACAATATCCAACTCGAAGAGACCTTTTCGGCCACTAAGAGCAAGGAGGAAATCGAAAAGCTGGAGAGCCTCTACATAATAAATGAATTTGCACAAAAATACTACCGGGACCAATTGGATACTGATTTTGGGAAGAGCGTCGCACTGGGGTACTTCACCCAAAGAGGATTTCGCAAAGAGACCTTGAAAGCATTCGGGTTGGGATATGCTCCCAACCAAAAAGACGGATTGCTCCGCTTGGCCCAACAAAAGGGATACAAAATAGAAAAGCTTCGAGAAGCCGGACTGCTCAACCAGTACGATACCGATTTTTTTCGCAACAGGGTCATCTTCAGCCTATATAGCATAAGCGGCCGGGTCATCGGTTTTGCAGGGAGGATTCTCAGCGCTGATGCCAAGGCTCCAAAATATATCAATACACCGGAGACGGAGATCTACCACAAACGAAAGTTCCTCTACGGTCTTCACCTCACCAAAGAGCATATTCGCAGGGCAAAGAATTGCCTGATAGTAGAAGGTTACACGGACGTCATGACCCTCTATCAAAATGACATTCGCAATGTCGTAGCGGCTTCAGGCACCTCCCTTACAGAGGAACAAGTACGGCTCATCAAACGATACTCTGAAAATGTAACGATGATTTTTGATGGGGACCCCGCAGGGCTGAAAGCCGCTCTACGAGCTGTAGATATCGTCCTGGCCCAAGGGCTCAATGTACGAGTCGTCCTATTGCCGGAAGGAGAGGACCCTGATGGATATCTCAAATCCATCGGTGCAGAAGCATTTGCAGATTATATCGAATCCAAGTCGGAAGATTTCATCCTCTTCAAAACCAAATTATTGCTTGCGGATGCCGAGGACAATCCCCTCCTCAAAGCTCAAGTGGCCAAGGACATCGTCGCCAGCATCGCCTTGATTCCCGCGTTATTAAAGCGTTCGATCTATGTTAAGGAATGCGCACGTCTCATGGGATTGGACGAGATTGTCTTGATGCAAGAGTTGAAAACCGCCATTGCCACCAATCTAAAGAAGAAAAAGCATCTCCATTCTGCGGGCCTTCAGGCAGACAGTGATCTTAAAACCCGCCGTTCTGCTCCTACTCAAAAAAAGGAGACCACCACCGACTACTTTCAAGAAAAAGCACTCCTCGAAGTCCTTCTCAAATTTACCGACAAAATCTACCTCGAAGAGGACGACATTACCGTCTTCCAGTATGTCCTGGAGATGATCGAAGATGTCAAGCACACCTTTAACGACCCGTTATTCAAAAAGATTATCGACCATTGTTACACTCTTCTCGATAACAACAAAGTACCCAACAGCGCTTATTTCCTCAATCACGAAGATAAAGACATTCGACAATTTGCAATTGAAGCCTCTATAAGTCCATATACCTACAGTGAGAACTGGTCGGAAAAGTTCCAAATACACATGCACAGTCAGAAAGCCCCCGATGAGAATTACCACAAAGAAACCCTGCGCACCGTCCTTCGGTTTAAACTCCGGAAATTTGATCACCTCATCAAACAAAACCAAGCGACTATCGCACAGACGGAGTCTGATGCGAAAGATTCAGATAGATTGCTCACCTTACTAAAGTTGCACAAAGTACTCCTGGAACAGAGAAAAATCATCTCCGACCGGTTGGGGCAGATTGTACTGAGTTGAGGAAGTATACGCTCTTATCTCTTTGCGAATTCCTGAAGAAGTAAAAGATGAGAAATAGGGGCCAATGGATCACGTCTCTACGCCTGTACTCGATGTATCCACCTTCCGGCAATCAAAATTTATGTACCGTTATCCAATTTTCACAAAGGTGGTCAAAATCACTACCGGTAGTCACCAATTGCGCATTTGCAACAAGGGCAGTTGCCGCAATCCAAAGGTCATTCTTACCCATATTCCGGGCACTCATTCCAAGAGGGTTCCCATGTAAACGACCTTGACTATAGGAGTCTATTGTTGCATAAGCTTCCAAAAGCTCCTTATCGCTCTCATTGATGTCTATGATATACATTTTATTCAGCAATTTCTCCAACTCTCTCAATCTCCTTTCACCCCAATTATTTTTAAGCCCCAAAGATATAATTTCAGCTTTGGTTACAACAGAGATAATTACAAGTGTATCCGAGTTTTGCAGATGGAGCTTTTGCTCAACCGCTTGATAAATCTCACTTTGCCCTCTGACATATGCCAGACAAATGTTGGTGTCCAGTATAAACCGATTCATTTTGTCAACATTCTAACCAGCTCCTCATAATCTTCGTCGCCCGGCCACTTACCTACAATTTTTGAAAGGCGATTACCTCCTTTTTCTGTAATTTGCCGCTGTATTTGCTGCTCTGCCGTTTCTGATTTTGGTTTTTCGGAAAAATAATCATCCATGCTGTCCGCCTCAAATACACTTTTTATTTCAACAATATATTTCCCCCCAGGCTTATAGTGTAAGGTACCGGGAAGATTAACTTCTTTACCCCAGCACGCAGCAATATCTTGGGATGACAGGTCTCCCGACAAAAAGCCATCTACAATACCTTCTGCCGTTTGAATACGCACTTTCAGCTTACTGTACTTCAGTTCCTCCACTGTACCATTTAGAACAATCGATGTTGGATCGGGGAGCTCCTCTTCCAATTCTGTTATTTTATTGAAATCGTCTTTTTTAATCTTTAATTGTGGAATACTATTTTGATTTGAGAAAACCATCACTTCTTGGTCATTTAAAAAAGCTTTATTAAACTTCTTGAGTTCCTTTAGCAGTGGTATATCCAAAAACTTATACCCTTTACCCGCCTCAAAAACATGTTGAAAGGTATTGATAAACAGTGAAACCGGAGTCTGTTCTTGTAAGTCACGCTGCGCTTCCTGTCGAAACATATCCATTTGGAAAGGTCCCAAAGTATGTTTAAACTTTTCAGATTCAAGGCAAAGTACCGTACTGCCTTGCTTAATTTTGCTTAATGAAATTCTAAGCGCTTCCTTTAGGGAAGATCTTTTTCTTCCTTTTGTAAGACTAATCCCTCTAATACGAATTTGTAATGCACCTTCCGATATCTTTAGCATGCTTTCGGCGAGTAAGGCAAGCCTTTGCAGATCAATTGTTCCACTCGGTTCAGATGAATTCTCGATTTTGATCTCATATCGCATGAAATTCGATTTAAATTATCACAAATCGGTTCACCTCATGTATTGAAACTACAAATGTACTGCTAATGTTTGATTCGCAGCATAGGATATATCTTCAGTGTGTATTACAAACCGCACTATTGCTCCTTATATGCCTTGGTGACACTGGCTTGAAGTATTAGTACCAATTCATGCCAACAAGAATCTAAAATGATTTCTTCATGAACATGCCAAACATTTTCGTATTCATCTTTCGACTCATAACCCTTTTTGCCATCCAAACCATCACATTATTCATAAAACCCGGAGTAACCAATGTTCTTTTACCAAGTGCATCAATGGCTGACTTGGCAACCAAATCAGGTTTCATTAACTTCATAGGCATGCCGGAAAAGTCATTATTCGAAGTCATTTCCGTTTCGGTAAGCCCTGGGTTTAAGACCAAAACATCAATCCCCTTAGGACCCAATTCGTAAGCTAAACCTTCCCCTTTAACTATTTCATGTGCCTTTGTCCCGGCATAAGTAGAGGCAAACGGGGTTCCAATATATCCAAGCATAGAAGCAGTATATATTATTCCTCCTTTCTTTCTCTCCACCATTTTTCTCACAAAATGATGGGTTAGTATTGCGGGCGCTTTAATGTTTAAATCAATCATCTTTAGATCATCTTCCAATGAGCTATCCAGATAATTACCTATATACATCATTCCCGCATTACTCACCAAAAGACCAACATCCAAAGGGTCAGTGGCCTTTTTAACCTCATCCATAAAATTGCCGGATAACAGATCGACGGCAAGGGCAACTGCCTTTATGCCATATTTTTCCTCTAATTCATTGGATAACTTTTCTAGTCTTTCTTGCCTCCTTGCCACCAGAATTACATTTAATCCCTTTTCCGCCAATTGGTTTGCAAACTCTACACCAATTCCTGATGACGCTCCGGTAATTAAGGCATATTGCCCGTACTTTTCTTTAAATTTCATACTTGATAAATTTTATAGTTGTATATACAACTTAGTGAATAAATTTTTTTCTACCTCATTAGATTTTGAAGAACCAGATTCAAGGCCTGCTCTCCATCCTCACCTAATTTACGCTTTGCTTCCTCTGTTGCGGCCTTCCAATCCGGTATGATAGACTCTACATAACTTGCTCCTTTGTCTGTAATGTATATAACTGGCCTTGACGCATCATATTTTTTAACCAAATAGCCCTTCTCAATCATTCGTTTCAAATCTCTTGTTACCGTAGAGCGCTCCAGCATTAATTTTTTTCCAATTTCACTTTGTCGGAGAAACTTATGCTTGCCTATTACCATTAACAAACCCAATTGACTCATCGTAACATTGTGTGATTTTAGGTGCTTTCTATAAATAGCACTCACCACTCTCAATGACAGTGACAGCTTAGATGCAACACACACCCAAGGATCTGTATTCTCAAGCAATTTATAGGATTTACTTAAAGACATGGGGCAAAGATATAAATTTTTGCTGTATATACAACATGTAGGGGGCAAAAAAATGTAAAGGTCTAATGAGAGTACCGTTATCCCGGCACCTGAAGGATAAATGCCAGACAACTCAAAACAAAAACGTCCCTGATGAGAACAACAGGGACGCCCGGAGGTCGGTGCCGGATTCGAACCGGCGTACGCGGTTTTGCAGACCGCTGCCTAGCCACTCGGCCAACCGACCATTTTATATATTTTAGCTTATGCTAATATTGAAATGGACCGCAAAGATACATTAAATTTGATTCTAGCCATTTTTTTTCTAAAGCATTTTTACTCTACCCGAAAGATTGCTTCTTACCGGAGTGGGTCGTGTGTATTACAAACTGCACTAATTCAAAAATCCTCTCCCAAAGTTAATAGTCACTAATGCTCGAATGATTTTGATTGATGGACACGAAGGAATGAGTACTCTCGGACTCATGTTATATGAGGCTAAAGCCGATTTCCTTTGATTCCTTCCGCCGTCAGTTGAAACTGACGGCAATGATGTGTAATATAAAACGCTCCAGTGCTCTGCGCAAGAAATAAATATACATAGCAACTGAAGCTATTTTTCTCTGAATGTAGTGCCCCACGCAAAAAATAACTAAACATCTATGCTCGTCCTTTTATATTTATACTTCGTTGAAGAACCTCGTAAATAGCTAAGGCTATTCAAGAGAACCTTCGCCTCGTCTAAATAAAAAATAACTTCGCCTATTATATCTACTTATTTCTTGCGTGGGGCACGAGACGCTCAAACGGGAGTTATGCCGTAGTATAATGACTGTTTGAGCAACGAAGAGTCAGAGGGAAAGAGCAAGTTTATGTGTATAGTTATTTTCTGCGCGGAGCACTAGTTATGGGCATTTTTTAAGAATGTAGCATGGGCAATGTTCCTATTTCATTTGCTTCAGCTTTTGCCGTTCGCTTCAGCCCTTTGCCGTTCGCTTCAGCGAACGGTCTAAAAGTTAGAAAAGATTGGCTTTAGCCACATAAAAACGTGTGTCTGGATTCTTCTCCTTTTGAAGCGATTGAATTTTGAATATACTCTAAAAAGCGCACTTTGTAATACACACCTTTTTCCGTCCCAAAAGCCCTTTCCCGTAAAGATATCGTATTTTTGTCGTGTGCGGTCGCGAGGTGCTGCCAAATATTATCGATAGACCTAGCCGGTCCAATGAAATAAATCAGACTATAAATGCAAAGAACTATCCTACTGTTTTTCGGATTATTTTGGATGTGGGAGGTGTCCGGTATAAGCATGTCACGAGACCGGACCGGATATTTGGCCGTCACCGGACATGGTGCCATTTCATACCATAAGAACAGGACCGACACGCTTCCACCGGATCCGGAAATTACGCGCTACGCTATATCCTTCTTAGGCGGAGCGGATTCGGGTTGCTATCATTCCCAATGGCATTGTCTGGGGCCGACCGGCATCCCCGGGGGCTATACCTCCTCCAAGGGGCAAGGGCAAATCCACGTCATCGCCTTCAGCCCCGATTATGAGACCGACAGTGTCATGTATGCCGGCAGCAATTTCGGCGGCCTCTGGAAGCGACAGGGGAGGCATGCATGGCATGTTATCGGCCAAGGGCAACTCCCTTACAGTTCGATATCGGATGTGGCCATTGACCCGGCGAATAAAAACACCCTTTTCGTCACGACCGGGGATGGAGAAAACAACCCCAATCACCACGCCGAAAACACGGATGACGGGAGTTCGAGTCAGTTTACCCCGATTTTCACCGCCGGAGTCCTTCGCAGCCGGGACGGTGGGCTTCACTGGCAATCGGCAAATGGCCGGGAGGAGGCTTTGTTGGGGTTCTTCCGGGAGGGAGGGGCGATTCGTAAGGTGCGTCTTTCGCCGCGTTCGCCGGGCATGTGGATCGTGAGCAGCGAGGGGATATTTTACTGTCCGGATCGCGAGGCACCGTTCCCCCAATGGAGAAAAATATCCGCTACCGGCACGACCATCGAGCGGGATCGCCAACTCAAGGGATTGGAGCTACACCCTACCCATCCCGACACGCTTTACGCCAGCGGCTTGGACATTTATCGCTCTACGGACGGGGGAGCGCATTGGCAGAGTATGACCGGTCCCGGCACCGGACTAATGCTGGACTCCTTGTCCGAAGGATTTGAGGTGGACCGGATTAATATCGGGGTCACCCCTGCCGCTCCGGAGCGATTGTATGCCTACATCGTGGGGCACTCCGGGCATCCGGAATATTACATTTACTATTATGATGGTATGAAATGGCACCATTTGCGCCATTCGACGACCTACAGTGCATTCGAGTTGGCCACCCCGACACGGACAGCAATAGGGATTTCACCCCGCAATGCCGACACCCTGTTCTTCGGCACCACAAAGGTGTACGGAGGAGACATGCACCATATTCGCGGATATTCATCCTACTCCGGCAATGGCTACCATGCCGATGTGCACACCCTCGTTTTTTCTCCGGATGGCAAGACGCTTTATGCCGGTACGGATGGAGGTATCAGCAAAAAACCCGTAAGCCGAGCCGGTTCATCCGGATGGCAATTTGACTCGGAGGGATTGCAGGTGAAGACCATACACCGGTTTGGGGATGCGGCAGACCGGCCGGATCACATCATCACCGGCAACCAAGACAACGGCACGGATGTCCTCATCGGCAAAGTGTGGACGACGTTCGAGGGAGGCGACGGATACAATGGCAAGGTGGATAGGGTAGGTGGATTGGGATTTGGGGCGGGAAGTGGTTCGTCCAACCGCCTGATGACCTACGATTTCATATCAAAAAGGCAGAAGAACGAATGGATAAAGCGCCTTTTGCCCCGGGATCCGTCCACCGGCAAATTGCCCCTCATCAAGTCCTTTCAAATGAAGAACCACCCGGTCACGGACAGGGTTTGGATACCGATGACCGAGCTTTACGAACGCAAGGTGCATCGACCGGCAAAGCGCAACGATACGGCGGATAGCCTTTGGGTACTGCGCTCGGATATCGGCAAATACATCCCTGCTCGGTGGAAGCGCCAAATGACGGAGTACGACATCTGTGCTTCTGACCCCGACTACATCTACCTCATCGTCAACGGATATCAGAAGGACTTTAAGAAGGGGTATGTCGTCCAATCCCATCTTTTCCTAAGCACGACAGGAGGGTGTGACGGAATCGATGGGTACCGGAAGGACACCTGCTTTAAGGACCTCACCGGGCGCCTCAAAGCCAGTGGTATCATCAACCGGCACTATCTGCCGAGGGTCTTTCGAGGGGATAGCCTGGAGATTCCTGCATTGACATCGGTGGTATTTGACCCGGAAAATCCGCTAAAAGCCTGGATCACCTTCACGGGTTACGAGCCCGGCATAAAGGTTTGGAAGACGGAGGACGGAGGGGACCACTGGGCGAATGCCGACCCGGAGGGTTCCCTCTCCAATCTACCCGTCAACGACATCGTTTACCAGAACGGTACGGAGGATATGCTTTACATCGGAACCGATGCCGGCATTTACTTCAAAGACAAAGGGATGTCCCGTTGGAAACATATGTGCGACTTCCCCAATGTACGGGTAACCGAATTGCGCATCCATTACTGTATGAACAAATTGCGCGCCGCGACTTTCGGAAGGGGCATTTGGGAAGGTGCATTGGCGGCCTCTCCCGAAGACCTCGGTTCCGTCGCCCGGACCATCGGCCAAAAAGAAATATGGACCCAATCGCGGGGATTATACCGGGATATCCGGATTCCATCCGGGCATGTCCTACAGATATCCGGAACAAAAGAAGCGCCCGTGACGGTGAGTCTCCCGGCCAATGGCCGCATTATCCTCGAAGATGATGCCCGGCTCATCCTGCAGAATGTCATCCTCACCAATGGTTGCGACAATGCCTGGCAGGGTCTCATCTGGGAACAGAAAGACAAAATGCATCCACCGAAATTCCGTTTTGAGGGCGTTCAGCTCTTGAATATCAGATAGTGCTCCTGAAACACGCTTCATGGAAAAAGGCACGGATTGTTCAGGGGTGCTGTTTCCTTTGGACCGCATCAGCAGGAACAACATGCAAAAGAGATATGTTATTCTTCATAATAAAAATTAGCGCATGCCTACAGATACCAACAGGTTTATCCCTTACACTCCAATAGAACTCGATGATTCGACCCGAATGGATCGTAGTCGTCAATTACTGGAAACGATGCGAAAGAGGCGATCCATCCGCAGTTTTTCCGCTGAAGATGTTCCATTTGAAATCATCGAAAACATCGTGATGACCGCAGCCTCCGCCCCTTCGGGCGCCAATAAGCAACCCTGGACTTTTTGTGTCGTCAGCGACCCTGCCATCAAAAGGCAAATACGAAAGGCGGCTGAGGAAGAAGAGCGGTTGAGTTACGAAACACGAATGAGCGAGGAGTGGTTGGAGGATCTCGAGCCCTTTGGCACCAATTGGCAGAAGCCATTTCTGGAGGCTGCCCCGTATCTCATTGTGGTTTTCAAAAAGCCATTTGATTGGGTAAATGGCAAAAAGAAAAAGAATTATTACGTCAATGAGTCGGTAGGGATTGCTACCGGTTTTCTGATTTCTACCATTCATCAAGCCGGGTTGGTCACCTTGACGCATACCCCAAGTCCGATGCGATTCTTAGAGAAAATCCTGGAGCGGCCTGACAACGAACGCGCCTTCTTACTGTTGCCTGTCGGATATCCCGCTCCGGGGGTCCAGGTACCCAATATCCGGCGAAAGAAAAAAGAAGAAGTCCTTAAGGTATATGAGGGAAGAAGACAAAAAAGCAAAGAGGCTCCTTAGGGGGAAGCCTCTTTCTCATAGTGTATCAGCCCGAAAAAAATGGTTCGTCTGATAAATAGTGTATGCAAGAAAACTCTTCAAAATTAGAAATGTATCTTTTTTGGCGATCTTTTTATTTTTCTCAATTCACTGATGCCCAGGCATCACTTCGTCTCGAAAAACGAAAAAACTCATCCAAAATCCCTCATTTCATAAAATTTGATAGTTTTCTGGCAAACACTAAATACACATAGGGTGTTCATTGTGTAATTTTCATAATACAAAGGTAGGAGGGGATAGCGGTCTATTTTTCTCAAAATTTGAGAGGGATGCATTTTTTTATCTCGAAAATTGAGAATACTACAGAAAACCCATTTGGCAAAGATGAATAGACACAAAAAAAGCCGGTACACCTCAGTGTACCGGCTTTTTTTGGGACAATTGTCCTAACTCCTTTGTTACTTGACCTTGATCTTCTTAGGCTCGATAATTACTTCTTCTTTCTTTTGCATAGTGATGTGCAAAACACCATTATCAAACTTTGCTTCGATCTTCTTAGGATCAACTGTATCCGGAAGATGGAAGGTTCTTTCGAAAGCGGTAAAGTCAAACTCTTTTCTGAGGTAATTGTCTTGAGACTCTTCTTTGGTCTCTTCCTTTACCACTTTTATCTCTAACAGGTCTTCATTGAGTTGGATATCGACATCTTTTTTGTCGATGCCCGGAAGGGCGACTTCCAAAACAATTTTCTTTTCATCTTCCCACACATTGACTGCATTTTGGAATGCGCGGGTGGGAATATTGGAAACGGCTTGGTTAAAAAAGTCATTAAAAATCTCTGTAAAGTCAACAGGATTTGGCATCGGTCTTCTAAATCTTACTAGTGTCATAATTCTATGGTTTTAATGGTTTGTATTTAAAATTTGCTACACCTTACCCCTATCAATCCGTGTACCAACCCCCAAAATGTGCAAATTCGGCGCTCGAAAGGCGTCAATATGGCATGTATCGATAAAAATAGCCGCAAATGCACTGCCATATTGGCGGCACATTATCAAATATCCCATAAAGCCAAGTCAACCATTTCATACCATATGACGCATATAAGTACGGGAAGCCAAGTAGTCCGTGGGTATAAATTCTGCCCCATACAAAGAAAACGGAGGTATTATTCCGGAGAAGAAGGTGTGGGGGAAGTCTTACTGATTTCTTTTTTAGACATCCCAAAAAAGTGTTTTCGGTAGAAGAGCAGGATGCCGAGGATACCGGTGGTGATGCATGAATCGGCGAGGTTGAACACCGGGCGAAAGAATTCGAAGCGCTGTCCCCCCACGATAGGCATCCAATCCGGCCAATGGAAATCGAGGATGGGGAAGTACAGCATATCCACCACTCGTCCATATAAGAGCTTGCCGTAGCCACCCTCCGGGGGAAAGAGTTTTGCCACGCCCCCGTGATATCCCGGATCATCGAAGATGACCCCATAAAAGATACTGTCCAACAGATTGCCTATGGCTCCGCCAATGATCATGGCAAAGAAAATGAGCAAGCCGACAGCATAGCCTTCTCTAATCATCTTGCGCATGAGATAGATTAAGAAGCCGATCGCTCCAAACCTGAAGAGGGTCAATATGAGCTTACCGGTCTTGCCACCGAGTGACAGCCCATACGCCATACCTTCATTTTCGACAAAGTGGATGCGCATCCAAGATTGGCCCAAAAGGGAAAACTCTTGACCGACCTCCATATGCGTCTTAATCCATATTTTAAGCCATTGGTCGAGGACAAGTATCAGCATCACTACAGCGGTAACGATAAAGGCTACACGCCTCCTGGAGTAAGTACTGTCAGCGGGGAAAGTATTTATAGTGTTCAACGGGACATATTGTTTTTAGCCTCGATGCTCAGGGTGGCGTGCGGAACTGCCTTAAGCCGTTCTTTGGATATAAGTTTTCCTGTCACACGACATACACCGTAAGACTTATTATGGATGCGCACTAATGCTTTTTCTAGGTGTTCGATCAACTTTCGCTGTCTGAGGGCATACGTGGAGATGCGTTCCAATTCTTGAGCGGTTGTTCCGTCGTCGAGGCCTTTGAGTTTGGCGTCTTCGCTATCGTTCATAGCCTTCAATTGGTTGAGGTAATAATCCAACTGCTCCCGAGCCTTAGCGAGCTTGTCGGTAACTATTTTTTTAAATTCTTCCAACTCTACATCGGAATAGCGATTAACTGTCTTATCATCCATAATTTTTGCATTTTATGAATTTGAAACTATATCGTTCTTTTCAATTCAATAATTTCATAGGCTTCAATCTCATCCCCTACTTTTATATCATTAAAATTTTTGATAGCGATACCGCACTCCAAGCCCTGTTTGACTTCTTTGACATCATCCTTAAAGCGTTTCAGGGAGGCCAGTTCGCCGACCTGCTTTTCTTTTGTAGGGAAGATTAGAATACCATTTCGCACGACCCGAATGAGGCTATTTCTATTGATGACTCCGTCTCTGACATAGCATCCGGCGACGGTACCTACTTTACTTACTTTGAAGACCTCACGAACTTCCACATTGGCCTTAACTTTTTCTTCTTTAGTAGGCTCGAGCATACCTTCGATGGCCTGTTTGACTTCATCGATGGCTTGGTAGATGACATTGTAGGTCTTAATCTGTACGCCTTCTGTTTCTGCCATTTTACGAGCTTCGAGAGAAGGACGGACTTGAAAACCAATGATGATGGCATCCGACGCGGAGGCGAGGAGGACATCGGATTCGGTAATTTGTCCGACTGCTTTGTGTATAACATTCACGCTAACTTCCTCATTGGTCAATTTAATCAACGAATCTGAGAGGGCTTCTACAGAACCATCGACATCTCCTTTGACGATAATATTGAGCTCTTTAAAATTGCCGAGTGCCAATCTTCTTCCGATTTCATCCAGGCTAATACGTTTCATGGTTCGCTCGGAGAGTTCCCGTTGTATTTGGAGTCTCTTAGCGGCCATTCGCTTGACTTCCTTCTCGCTTTCGACGACTTTAAGGTGTTCTCCAGCTTGGGGAGCTCCTTGCATTCCGAGCATCAGGACGGGGGTCGAAGGTCCTGCCTCTTTGACGCGTTGTCCTTTTTCATTGTGCATTGCCCTGACTTTGCCCCAATGCGCTCCTGCCAATACCACATCACCGACACGCAGGGTTCCGTTTTGGACAAGGATATTGGTAACATAACCCCGTCCTTTATCGAGGGATGCTTCGATAACAACCCCGACGGCAGGTCGATTAGGATTGGCTTTCAGCTCGAGCATTTCGGCTTCGAGCAACACTTTCTCGAGGAGTTCGTCGATACCTGTTCCATTTTTTGCGGAGATATCCTGAGACTGGTACTTGCCACCCCATTCTTCTACGAGCAAGTCCATAGCAGCCAGCTCTTGTTTTATCCTTTCCGGATCGGCGCCCGGTTTGTCGATTTTATTAATGGCAAAAACCATGGGGACGCCGGCAGCCTGAGCGTGGCTGATCGCCTCTTTGGTTTGGGGCATAATCTTATCATCCGCCGCAATAATAATAATAGCGACATCTGTAATTTTGGCACCACGGGCCCGCATTGCGGTAAAGGCTTCGTGACCGGGGGTATCGAGGAAAGTTACTTTACTTTTCTGCCCATCCCTTTCGACCACGGCTTCATAGGCACCAATATGCTGTGTGATTCCACCGGCTTCACCGGAGACCACATTTTCTTTTCGAATAAAGTCCAGCAGAGAGGTCTTACCATGATCGACGTGTCCCATAACCGTTACGATAGGGGCACGAGGAACGAGATCTGCCGGGTCATCGACGATTTCATCTTCATCATCAAACGACTCCTCTACGGTCTGGAATTCGACATCAAACCCAAACTCATCTGCTATCAACTCAATAATCTCCGCATCGAGTCTTTGGTTTATCGATACCATCATCCCAAGTTCGAAACACTTCTGGATAATACTCACGGCGCTTTCATCCATCAAGGCAGCCAAGTCATTCGCGGTAATAAACTCCGTTACTTGGAGGGTCTTGGCCTCCACTTCTGCCTGTTGAGCCAAAATCTCTTCTTTAGCTTCCCTTTTCTCTTTCTTTAGTTTGCGTTTTCTTCTCTTGCCAGATTTATCGACTCCTCCACTCAGCTTTACTTGAATCTGTTTGATCTTCTTTTCAATCTCTTGCTGATCAATTTCCTGTTTAGGTGGGGGACCGCCTTTTCGTTTTCGCCCTTTGCCTATTGCAGAGATATCATCTGCCGTAATTTTCCTTCGTTTTCTCTTTCGCTTTTTCTTTTCCTGAGCAGAAGCATCGTTTTTCTTATCCGGTCTGGACGTTCGCTTTAATGTCTCGAGGCTCACTTTTCCTTTAGTTGTCAACCCTTTAAGGGTTGGAGCCTCAACCCGGATGATTTCATCCTTCTTTGGAGTTTCTACTTTTTCCTCCACATCCTTTTTAGGGGCTTTAGCCACTTCTTCGGGTTTCGGCTCTTTTTGAGGTGGGGCGGTTATATTTTCCTCTATATTATCTTTATGATCTTCGCTTGGCGCCTTTTCCGCTTTGTCCTTTTTCGGCTTACGCCCGGTCTTTGAGAGGTCAATATTTCCCAGAACCTTGAGTTTTGGAGCTTCGGTATCAGACGAAGGAGCAGGTGCTTCTTTATCCGATACATCAACGGGTTTTTCCTCTTCCTTCTTTGGTGTTGGGGCTTCTTCCGCTTTGGGGTCAAGAGATACCGGTGTCTCTTTCTTAGGAGCAGTCTTCTTCAGATCAGGCAACGGATCAAGAAGGTGGGTTTTTGGAGCAAACAAATTCTTCTTAGGCGGTTTAGCAGGAGAGTCGTCTTCTCCCGGCTTTGAGCCAATCGTCAACTGCTCTGCTCTTTCTTTGATCTCCACCGAACCTTGAAACTCTTTGAGAAGTACTTCATACATCTCGTCCGAAACTTTCGACGTAGGCTTATCCTCTATTTCATACCCGGCCTGAGTAAGAAAATCAATAATAGTAGAGGTACCTACATTAAGTTCTTTGGCGACTTTAACTAATCTTTTGACTGCCATTAAAATACTAATTTCTATTATACATGAATCAAAGAGCGGACCAAAATCACATCTCGTTTACTCTTCGAATTCATCTGCTAAAATTTTGAGAATTTCATCTACTGTTTCTTCTTCCAGATCAGTACGACGAATAAGCTCATCTTTACTTAATTCCAAAACACTTTTGGCGGTATCACAGCCAATGGACTTGAGTTGGTCAATGACCCACTCATCAATTTCATCTGAAAATTCATCCAAATCCACATCATCCATCTCCAATTCATCGCTATCTCTGTATACATCAATTTCATACCCTGTCAATCGACTGGCCAGTTTGATATTGGAGCCACCCCGGCCGATAGCAAGAGATACTTGATCCGGTTGGAGGTAAACAGAGGCTCTTTTTTCTTCTTCGTTCAGATCGATGCTCGTCACCTTAGCCGGAGTCAATGCTCTTTGGATAAAGAGAATATCATTCGTGGTGTAATTAATAATATCGATATTCTCGTTTTTCAACTCTCGAACGATACCATGGATACGGGAGCCTTTCATCCCCACACAAGCACCTACCGGGTCAATGCGATCGTCGTAAGATTCGACAGCTACTTTGGCGCGGTCACCGGGCATACGGACAATCTTTTTGATAGTGATTAACCCGTCTTCAATCTCAGGGACCTCTTGTTCGAGTAATCGTTCCAAAAAGAGCTCACTCGTCCTTGACAAGACGACAGCGGGGTTATTGTTGCGCACTTCGACCTTCAAGATAACGGCTCTTATCATATCGCCTTTCTTAAAAAAGTCCCCGCGAATCATCTCAGAGCGCGGCAAAACCAACTCATTGCCGGTAGCATCGTCTATGACCAACATTTCATGCTTGAGGATCTGATTTACCTCTCCAATAATCATATCCCCAACCCGAGAAGAGTATTGTTTCTGGACTTCTTCCTTTTCTATTTCCAATATTCTGGCGATAAGTGTCTGCCGAGCAGCCTGAATGGATCTCCTTCCAAACATCCGGAAGTCCATATATTCATACGAATCCTCTCCAATCTCGTAGTCCTCTTCAATGGTTTGCGCTTCGGAGAGGGATATTTCTGTCTGCGTATCGGTCACCTCACCATCCGGTACAATCTTACGTACGCGCCAGATCTCGAGGTCTCCATTGTTGTTGACGATGATATCAAAATTTTCATCTGTACCAAAACGCTTCTTTATCAAACTTCTAAAAACGTCTTTCATCACGCGAATCATCGTCGGTCGATCAATGCTTTTATTCGTCCTGAATTCCGAAAAGGTTTCTACCAAACTCATTTTAAAAAAATTTTACTTTATAATGACGATCGCCTTGGCGACATCCAATAATTTTAGTTTCTTAAATCAAATAATAAACTCATCTACGGTGGTATTGCCCCGCGCTAACTAAAGGTTATTTTTATTTTCACCTGCTTCACCTGTTCGTACCTGTAGGGCATTTGTACCAACTCCTTTCTTCTTTTGTCGGGGTGAGGCACTGCTATTTTAAACCCATCATCATCAGCATCCACCAATTGGCCTTCCACCTTTTTACCGGAAGGAAAGACCACTTCCACTCTCCTACCGATATTCTTCAAGTACTGTCGTTTGATGTGCAGCGGCCTATCCAAACCGGGTGAGGACACCTCCAGATTGTAATCATCCACAACCTCTTGATTGTCATCCAGGTACCCTTCCAAATATCGACTCACCTTCTGACACTCCCCTATTGTAACACCCCGGTCAGAATCGATAAACACCTGGTACTTCTTTCCTTTGATTACCACCTCCACCAAAAAATGTTCGGACCATCCCTGTTCTACAAAGAAGTCAGACAAAAGAGATGCAATCCATTCCGATAGTTCACTCATTCGTATTGGGTTTAACAAAAAAGAGGGAACGCATCGTTCCCCCTTTTACATTTATGCCGCAAAGGTACACTTTTATTGCCATATAAACAAACCACTACCCCAACGTTTTTCGCTGACCGATATGAAGCCCCATGTTCAGCTCATCCGATACCTCTCCGGATTTCAATAGAGTTTATCTACCTCCAGCCCAAGGATACATTATAAACAGTCCAACTCATTTTGACAGAATCCGGAAAGCCCGCAAGAAAACGTGTGACTTCAAGCTATTATTGACAGGTGGTTTTCTACATTTTTCACTACTCGATGAACGCCAAACAAAGTACAGTGGTATTACGCCTAACACCCCATATAAATTCATCAGTTAAACCTAAAGAAGGTCATCCGGTCACTACATGTAGTTTTGGCAAAATACCCAATACCGTAATTGGCTTCAAACATAAACAGAAGCTGCAAAGGATGGGTCTCTGCATAGGTCTCATAAGGCACTTTAGTGCCCAAAGGATTGGGGTAATTGGCAGATTTGCCTTCGTTGGATATCATGTCCGTCAAACCATAAATCGCCCGCATCCCAAACATCAAAGTGAACGTACCTGTCGAGAAGACATATCCACCAACACCAAAAACAGCGGAGGGGAGTTGTTCATTGAAGTACTTCTTGAGGTCGGTGGGTTGGTTATCCGCTTGTATGGTCTGTGTCACTCCATTGACAAAACTCATCTGGGGACCCAATTCGACATACACACTTGCCTTTTGCATGCGATACAACAAAGCGACATCCGTGGTGGACCAACTGATCTTGTGATTGGCATTTTTATTCTCTCCGTGTACAAACTCATACTTTTGTGATCCATGCGTGTACATCGCATCAATATTAATCCCGTGATTGTAGCCGTAAAAGATTCCAACCTTTCCACCCAATGAATAACCGGTGGACAAGAACATCTCATAGTCCCGGTCACTAAAAATATTATTGTTTTGCAGGAGGCTCAAGCCCGCTCCGGCTTTCAATCCGGTATCAAACCAAAATCCAACCTTTTGTGCAAAGAGGTGGAGAGACATAAACAAAAAGAAGGCAGCAATAAATGATTTTTTCATTTTTTGTGTTTTAATTTTTACAATAATCCATTCCGACAGAACAATGCCGATACATCATCCAATCGTGTACAGAATGGTGAAAGATAGATTTCTCAAATGCGAATGAGCGCTTTACACGTCTAATAAATGCCAAAAGTAGGTAAAATTATGGAATTGTGCACGTGTGTATTACAAATTGCACAAAAATGAGCCTTTGCATTGTTTTGTCACTATTTTTGCAGACAACACTTCTCTCGTATTTACAATATTGTGCCGGGCAAAAATATCGCCAAAACGGCGTTAGGTGATATTTTAAACCCTGCACTACGCTATCGCTCGTACTGGGCTACAAAGATGACATCCCTACGGGATTGTTACAGGTTTTTCAATTCAAAAAAGTGCAGTTTGTAATACACACTCATCTAAACAAATTGGTCTTTGAACTGCAGCCCCAAAATAAATTTGTATTTTGCACCGGTTAAATGCATTCATACTCTTTGATTATGACTCAAGAAAGCATCTGCCCAAACTGTTCCTATCCCTTAGATAATGAGGCGATTTACTGTCCCAATTGTGGACAAAAACAGCAAAAAGGGATACCTACCGTCCGGGAATTGGTCAATGACTTTTTTAGTCTGGTGCTCAATCTGGATGCCAAAATCATACGCACTTTGAAGCGTTCTCTACTGCCCGGCCGACTGACCAAGGACTATTTTGCCGGAATTCGCCATCGTTATTACCCACCTTTTCGATTCTTTTTTGTCTCGGCAGTATTATTCTTTTGGTTATTGAGTACCACATCTTTCTCACTTGAAATGGGCTTTGGGAAGACAAATAATCCACTAAGTGTGCTCAAAGGAAAGACAAAAAAATATTTGCTCATAAAGGAAATCCAACAGGCTTTGGACGAAGCGCAAATCCGCGACCCTAAGACCTATGCCGTATTGGATACTTTCCTCTTCCGCAATAACACCAATGCCCTTTCTGACAGCAGTACCATGGAAGTTAATTTGCTGTCCGGAAAAACATTTTATTTCAAAACGGCAGACCTGCTCGGGTTGAATAGTGCAGAGCTCATTGAGAAGTACCACATCAAAAATTACTGGGATCGAATAATGGTCACACAGGCCTACAAACTAAGTGACAATCCTGCGGGTTTTAGCAAGCAAGTTATTGGTCACTTCATATGGATGATCATATTACTCATTCCGGCATTTGCCCTATTTCTCAAACTACTCTACTACCGTAAAAAAAAGTATTACTTAGAGCATTTGGTCCTGCTTTTGCACAATCACGCCTTTGCATTCTTGTGTTTCTCCATAGCATTGGCCATCGTAACTTTTATTAATGAGGCGGACTTCGTATTTATTTTAGCCGGAGTGCTATCCATAGTTTATGTTTTTTTAAGTATGAAATGGTACTATCATGACAGTTGGATTAAAACAGCATTAAAATTCCTTTCCGGCATTATTCTCTATTATGTTTTAGGTCTGTTATTCCTTGTGGGGCTATTTAGCGTCAGCTTTATGCTGTATTAAGCACAATGTTACCGGGGAGTTTTTGAATTAATAGAAAGGACAAACAGTGCAATTGGCGCTAATCTGTTGGGTTATTTTTTGTGACCCGGCTATTTTGATGTTGTGATTTGAGTTTATATATCATTTTTTTCTATCTTTACTGTTACGTTCAACCCATAGCACCTCGCAAATGCTTTATTCGGCCAGTAGATTTCCTGCAAAACTACCTGCCGTACTCATTGTATTTCATATTGTGACTGAAACGTTAACCTACTCGTCTATGAAACGATTTTTATCTATTCTATCATTTCTCTTTTTTGCTTCATTGGCCCAAGGGCAAACCGTCCTTATCGAAGAAAACATCCACGGCCCGGTCTATGTATGTGACACCGTGCAAATAACCTATAGGTTTACTAACAGTTTTGACGAAGACCTCAGAGATGTAAAAATTAGTTTGAATTTTCCACCAGGCATTTCATATGTTGCGGGAAGCATTGAAGGGGCTTCTGAAACAAGTGCACAGAAAGACCCTACTTTCGTTAAAACCTCCATCGCATCCGGCAAAATCGACTCTATCGTACTGTCTATTGCCGCGGATTGTGAAGCCCGCTCCAAAGAGGGACAAAAGTTTGTCAACACCTTGTCACTTGAATCCGGTCAAGGCAAGTACATCTTTGAAAGCCGGCCTCCCTACACCATCCGGACACCTTTTTTAATCATTGCCGACGTCCATCCTGTTGATACGATGATCACTGCAATGCACACTGCCCATCGCTTTGTCACCATTCAGAATACCCGATTGGGGCGCCTCAAAACGGTCATCTTCGAAGATGCACATGAAGCCGGAACAGTCACTTCCACCACCGGCAAAGTCCTCTTGCAAACCTCCAACCTCCTTCGTGTTCTACTCGATAGCTCGGACTTTAAGAAGATCGGCAACGGGGATGCTTTTTTTGACTACAATGAAAAAATAGTATTGGAGGAGCTCATCAGCTTGGATTCCTGCAATACAGGCATCGTGCGTTCAGACATCCTGGTACAGTGGGGCTGTAATGATGAAGTCTGTCAAGAAGAGCAATTTACAGATGTCGTGGTAGAAGTCAAACAACTCATCGAAAAAGCCCGGTTGGATCTCAGCATGAACGCCAATTACCCCAAGTGTCCCTGTGACCCCGAGGAGCAAACCCTCACCATCTGCAACAACGGCTTATCCTCCTCTACTAACACTGTTTTAGAACTCCATCAAACTTCAAGGGATCCTGTAGGTGTCCTGCCTGCTCCGATATGGATGATGCGCGGAACAGACAGCATTCCCCTTGAAGTATTTAGCAAACAAAAGCCCATCTGTGGGCCCATCTACGCAAAATACTATGTCCAATTGCCGGAAATCGCACCAGGTGAATGCATTGACATCCACTTTTATTACACCCAGTGTAGTCAATTCCTCGGACAAAATGTCCACGCCCCTTTTGACTTAGTGTTAAAGTCCAAGGTCAAATATGCCAGTCTATGCGCGGAGAACAACAAAGACTCGTCCTCAATAAAGGTCCGCAAGGCTTCCGATCTCAATGCGCAATTGGTGGCTTTCCAGACTTCAGAAATCGTCAAGGATGGGGACAAGGTTTCCATTCACTTTCAAATAAGAAGCCGCAATCTCACCCAATACCGTCATGGGCAGCTCACCATCTTATATCCGGTCCCATGTGGATTTATCGCGCATCCCGATCGATTTGTTATTGCAGGGAGACATCCTTATCTTACCCGGACAGTGGTGGACACGACAGAGCCTCCATCGACCCTTGTCTATGCCAGCTATAAACTTCCATTTCGCAGGGATACGGTTGAAGGGTACCTGGACCTGGAATTCACTTGTGATACGCCTTGCCTAAAAAGGGGCAATCTTGCAGAGGTGCTCGTCATTCACAGTTCGTGTCCCTTAGGAGATGCCTTCTCCAAGCTAAAGGCTTTCTCCGAACACTGTATTGGGCTCATCATGTCTGATTGTCCATTGGAAGAACCGGAAGACATATGTGGTTATTTTATAGAAAGGGCCTCCGTCAAAACCCCCATCATGTGTCATTCCGGAGACACGCTGGAGCAATATGCCCCGGGATATGTAGACTTTACAGGAAGCATAGAACGGCTGAATATAGGCCTGGCAGACGAGGACAATGACCGGTTGCCCGACACCCCACTCGTCGCGGCCAATCGCGCTCTTATCCGTCACAATCGCTGCCTGGAGCACGATACCTTGCGTCTCCGATTCGAAGGAGAAATCTTTAGCGATTTTCCGGAACTCCCCTATGACCGGATGTACGTCAGCCCCGGAATGAACAGTAATTTCTTCGAATTATTAAGGGCGGAGATTACGATTAAAGATTATAGTACGGGACAGACCTACCACTGCTATTCTGATTCGCTTGGCATCATCACCGGTCAAGGAGAAATTGGCGAGTGCAGGACTATTGTCAATCCAGCAAGTACTACCACAGGGGCTTCCGTAATTTTTCACCCTTCCTACCTCAAGACGTTGGGATGCGGCATTCCGGATGATTTTTTCTATGAAGACCGGGATAGCATCTTTGTGAATGTAGATTTTGTAGCCAGCACCGATCGACGATACAGACACGGGCTCACCTTCCCTGTAAATTCCCGTATTTTCATCTTCACCGAATCCTACCAACACCAGCCCTTCTACTGTACGGAGTATAAGGATTCGATCGAATACGGCAAGCTAATTTACAATATTGAGCCCCTCGGGTCCGCTCCGGACATTGACCCATGCGCGCCACCCAACGCGAGGAGTTATTACCATCTGTTTATGAATGAAGGAATGGCCAACTTTTTTCCAAACGAATTTAGACCCTTCGTCACCCTCGAAGATTTCTTCTATACCATTGATCCCGCTATCACCCTGGATAGCGTCGTCTTGCATTACTACTATCCGGACACCTCTGTTATCGTTCAAAATATCGTCCACAAGTCCACCATTATCCCTCAACGTACCCCCCTGTCCCACAAGTGGGTTTTTCCCGTCAAGCAAGATTTTGCGCTCGATGAAGCCTACGATGTTCTCATCTATCCCTATATCTCCCTCAAGGACTGCCATGATCTGGTCAGCGGCTTTACAGATTCTGT
>Ga0256832_1000157_pt1 | contig 41332 bp, 45 predicted proteins | sample 134614metaG_FD_190534 | JGI IMG/M metagenome (GOLD analysis project Ga0256832, IMG submission 190534) | Hydrothermal vent microbial communities from Lau Basin, Pacific Ocean - 134-614 | ecosystem: Environmental > Aquatic > Marine > Hydrothermal vents | place: Pacific Ocean: Lau Basin | collected...
AAAAAAGCTGGCAAAAATATCAAGCTCCTTCACAATATCTGGAGGAGAACCGTTTGATCAGCCTGACGAACTGAAAAAATTTTTAGAAGAGCTAAAAAAAGAAGATATTGAAGACATTATTTTATACACCGGTTATCCTGAAAAAAAAGTTTTAAACAGATTTCCGTGGATAAAAAATCTGTGTAGCCTTTTAATATCAGAACCTTTCGTATTAGGACTTGAAACAAAGTCCGGTTGGAAAGGTTCTGAAAACCAAAAAGCAAAAATTCTCAATGAAAAACTGAAAGAGCATTACAGAACATTTTTGGAAAGCAAAAAACAAAATCTCCAGATTTTAAATGGGGTTGTTGTGGGAATTCCTTCTAAAAAGGATTTGGTCAATATCTACATAGGCATAAAGCCTTGAATATCTGAAAAGAACAAAGCCAAGTAAAACAAGAGGCGGAACAACAACAACATCAACAATGAGCAAGAATAAAAGCCAATCAGAATAAAATCTAAAAAGGTGAGAAAAATAAAGCACATACCTCGCCCACTGAAAAACGAAAAACTCCCCAAGAAAAAGAGAAACTACTCCTAATCTGATTACGTTTAAGGTTCTTTTAAAAGTGTCGGCAAAATAAATGAAAAATAAACCGTGCAAAAGGTGAAAAAGAACGGAAAACAAAACAACCAAAAGTTTATTCTCCGTACTTACAAAGGTAAGAAAAAAATCCATAAAAATTCCTCCTGATTTTGTTTTAACCTTAATATATATAAAAATTCATAAAAACAGGAAGACCTAATGAAAAAAGAATTACCCCAAGGATTTATCCTCAAAATACTGGAAATAAAAGGAATAGAATATAAAAAATCAGGCAGTTCTTTTCGCCTAAAATGCCCTTTCCATCAAGACAAAAACCCATCAGCTTTTGTGGACCCTGAAAAGAATACGTTTCTCTGTTTTGCCTGTAGTTCCTCTCTTTCGGAAAACGAAAGAATGGCAATATCAGCAAAAAGGTTCTTTAAGCTTCTTGGGGGTACCGATAAAGAATGGCATAAACTTGTTAAAAAATCCTATAAGTTTCCTCCTGAAATAACCTGGAAGAAAAAACTCCCACAAAACATAAAAATTGAAGAAATATGGAACAGCTTTGAAAATGCATATAACGAAAATGCAATAAAATATCTAAAAAGCAGAAACATTAAGGCGGAATATCTTGTGAAAAAAAAGGAAGTAAAGCTGCTGAACAAATTTAAAAATTGGCCGATAGCAGTTCCAATATTCAATCTAAACGGATCAATAACGGGAATACAGCTAAAAGCCATAAGAGAAGTGCACGGCAAAAAAGCTATAATGTACCCGGGAAGCAGCTCCGGGTTTATGGGGATAAAAAATCTCTCTGAAAATAAAAAAGTGGTTATTGTTGTAGAAGGAGTAATAGACTACCTAACTCTCATAAGTCACGGATTCAAAAATGTACTCGGAATAATGAGCAGTAATACCCCTATAAACGGCATAGGAAGCATTCTCGGAAAAATAAACTTCTTCTTGGTCCACAACGATAAAACGGGATTCAAATTGTTCGGAAAAGTGGAAACTGAAGCAGTTGAGCACGATAAAACTATTATTCCTGTAGTTCTTGGAAACAGGAATGGATACGATGTTAATGACTTTTTTGTTGAAAAACAAAATCCAAAAGTTTTGTTAAAAGAAATTTTAAAATCTTCCTTAAAAGGAGTTATTGGAAATGACAGAACTAAAACATCTTGAAAAACCTATAGGAAACATAAAAAAACTGGAAAAGGTGTTGAAAAAAATTCCTGTTCCTAAACTGCAGAAATTTAAAAACTTACAAAACAGCCTTCTCAACGCAAAAAAGTGGAGTTTAACACTTCTTCACAACACAGAAGAAGACTCCTACTCTCTTCCTTACATAACAAACCATGCAAAAAAGATAATAGAAAATTTCTATACTTTCGAAGCAAAACACCCTCACGAAAGCTTCCCTGGAGGCCTAAAGCTTGAAAAAATGACACATCATGCTTTCTGTAATATTCCTGTCCAGGCAGGATCCGTATTCGAAACTGAAAAAAGAACGGACAAAATACTGTTCTACCCGGTTGATAAGATTATAAACGAAATTGAGCACACATTCGTAAAAGTAGAAAAAGAACCGAGAAACAAGGTAAAGATTTTAAAAATCTACGAAGACACGGCACTAAAAAAGATTCTCCTGTACAAGATGGAAATCTACGAGTTTGCAAATGAAGTTTTTGAGCTTCCAAAAAAAATAGAAGAAATAGACATTCCAACACTAAAAAGCACGATATCAGCAATACATTTTGAAGAAGTAAAAAATAAAGTAAAAATAAAGGACAGAACTGCGATATATAAGGAAGAACACCCTGTTGATGATTGGCAAATTCTCTCAGAATGCTCTGTAGCATCTAATAAAGCAGAGATAGTTGACGAAAACGGGGAGGTAAAAGTGTTTGAAACAAAAATAAAGGAAAGACCCGTAGCATTCACAATCTTCGGAATAGGGTTTGAAAGAAAAGTGGGATGGTTTCCAGGAGCAATGATAATAAACGTGTTCAAAAGAAAAGATGTCCTCTCCAAAAAATCTTCCCCTGAAGAATACGCAGAAAAACACACTTACCACCTAAACGGAAAAAAACTTCAGGTTAGCTACAAAAACCTATACCTCAAAGGAATATACCAGATTGACAAAATTCCGTCCCTCTGGTCCTATGCAAGTCTAACTGCAAATTCAGGAAAACTTAACATAACTATTCCCATACCCATACAAAGAAAAATTCAGGACAAAGAAACAAAAGAGTACAAATGGCAGAGAACATCGCCAAAGTCAATAGCAAAGGCAGTAGAACAAATCCTTGGAACACAGAGAATAACTTACAAAGGAGAGGAAATATACCTCCAAGGAAAAAGAGCTTTTATAGAAAAAGAGCTTTTACAGATAAAAGAACCCCCATGGCTTCCTGAAGCCCAAAAACTGATAAAATCAGCAGTAACAACATATAAAACTCTCCAAAAGCTAAAAAGAGGAATAGATTACCTATCCGAAAACACAGAAGACTTAAGTGAGCTAGAAGATCTTATGCCTGTAAAGGAGATAAGGAATGTTCAAAATGATAAACAATCCTGAAAAATTAACACACACATTCTCAAACAATAAAATATTATTTGTGGATACGGAAACAACGGGACTTAACCCCAGTCAAGATAAAATAAGACTAATACAAATAAAAGCCCCCGGTAAAAAACCTATCATAATAGATACTTTTCGGATAAAAACCCTGTGTAAACTTAATCCCATTTTTGAAAATAAAACCCTGATCTTCCATAATGCAAAATTTGACCTTTCTTTTCTAGTCCATTCAGGAATAACAACCGTTTTGAAAAGCAAAATACACGATACAATGATAGCTGGAAAAGTTTTTGAATCTGAAAAATCCCATTCTCTTAAGAATATGGTAAAAGAACATCTGTCTGTCCATCTAGACAAAAAACTGCAGATATCAAACTGGAAGGAAAAACTAACAAAAGAACAGCTGGAATACGCAGCAAAAGACGTTGTTTTTCTAGAAAAGCTTTTCATTAAACTCAAAAACAAGTACGATCTGTCCAGCCTTTTGTATAGAGCCGAATGCTCTGTAATACCTGCAATGGTGGAAGCCGAACACAAAGGATTTAAAATAGATATAGAAAAGCTCCTTATAACCCTTGAAGAAAAAAGATTAAAAGCAGAAGAAATAGCATCCATTCTCAAAGAAAAATACGGAATATCTTACTCAAAACCAAAAGAAGTCGCCTCTGCACTGATAAAAAACGGGATAAGCCTGCCCAAAACAAGCAAAGGAAACTACGAAACATCAGAAAGGGTTCTGAAGAACATAGAACACGAGATAGCAAAACTGGTTCTAGAAATGAGAAAACTCAAAAAAGAAACAGATACCCTAGAGAGCTACCTTGTTTCTTCAGACAGAGAGGGAAAGCTTCACCCGACATTCCACACATGGAAAACCGTATCCGGCAGGATGAGCTGTGAAAACCCAAACATTCAGGCAGTTCCGAGAAAAGCAGAATTCAGAGAACTGTTTATACCAGATGAAGGCAACGTGCTTGTAGGAGCAGACTACCCACAGATAGAGCTGAGAATAGCAGCCGTTTACGTGAAAGATGAAAACATGATCAGAGCACTAAGAGAAGGAACAGACCTCCACAAGCTGATAGTATCCAAAGTTATGAACATACCTTACAAAGAAATAGATGATGAGCTAAGACAAATGGGGAAATCGGTAAACTTTGGAGCCCTATACGGAATGTCTGCAAAAAAACTAATGGAATATGCAAAAAACGTATATTCTGTAAATATGAATTATGACGAAGCAAAAGCTTTTTTAAGGATCTATAAAAAAACATATCCACAAATAGCCCAGTGGCAGGACATGACAATCAGAAAAATACAAAAGCATAAAAAGCTAAGGGTAAAAACACTCCTTGGAAGAACAATGATGGCAGAAAGATATACAGACGCCCTGAATTACCCTATACAGGGAAGCGGAGCAGACCTGATTAAGCTTGCCATTGCATACTTTCACAACAAAAAAAATGAACTAAACATTGAAGCAAACATAGTAAACGTGATTCACGACGAAATAATAGTAGAAACAAAAGAGGAAGTGTCTGAAAAAGTTTCGAAACTCTTGAAAGAATCAATGCAGTGGGCAGCAGAAAAAATGATCCCTGAAGTTCCCTGCCCCGTAAAAGTCAAAACAGGAAAATCCTGGCAGGAAATAAAATAAAGGAAAACCCCTCTAAAAAAATCAAAAGTTCCAATTAAAAATCCTAAATAGGAGGAACTATTATGTCTTTGTTTGCCCAAATCAGCGAAGAAGCCAAAAAAGAAGGAAAAAACCAACCCCAGTCTAAAACACCGGAAAAAGTGGAAAAAGAGAAACAAAAAAAGGAAAACAAAAAAGTAGAAACAGAAGCACACATAACCATCATATTCAACCCTTCCTCAAACACGTTCTCTGCAGCTTTAAAAGTTGGAAATAAGGTTGAAAGTGTTACATCAGAATCGTTAAACGAAATAACAGATTACCTTTCCACGCTGATAAAGGCAGAAATTTTTAGAAAACCTAAAAAAGAAAAGAAAAAAGCTGAAAAACAGGAAACTAAAAAAGAAGAAGAACAAAAACCTATATCACTGTTCGGGTTCTAACCATGGAAAAACTGACACAGGCTCAAAAAGAAGCTGTAATGCACATATCAACCCCTCTTCTTGTGGTAGCAGGGGCTGGAACGGGAAAAACAAAAACAATAACAGAAAAAATAAAGTACCTGAGAAAAGAATTTGGAGTACCCCCTGAAAGGATCCTTGCCATAACATTCACAAACAAAGCCGCAAAAGAAATGAAGGAAAGGGTAGAAAATGGGGAAACTTTTCCTTACGTAAAAACCTTCCACTCCTTTGCCCTTACTATACTAAAAACTCATCCTGAAGAAGCTTTCAATGGTGAAAGTTTCTCAATACTGGACGAAAAAGACCAGATAAAACTAATAAAGGAAATATTAAAAGAAAAATCTATAAAGGCTGAACCAAAAAAAGTACTAAACGACATATTTCTGTTTAAGGAACAAAAAAAGGAGCTGGAACCTGAAATAGAAGAAATTTTTGTCGAATACCAAGAGAGACTCTTAATGAGCAACAGTCTGGATTTTGACGACATTATAATAAAAGCAAATGAGTTACTGGAAGAAAACGAGAAAATCAGAGACTTTTGGAAAGAAAACTTTGATTACATACTGATAGACGAATTTCAGGATACAAACAAAAATCAGCTTAGACTGGTAAAAAACATATATAAAAAACCTTTTATTACCGCTGTAGGAGACCCAAACCAGTGCATTTATTCCTGGAGAGGAAGTGAAATAAAAAACATACTTAAGTTTGATAAGCACTTCCCCGGTGCCAGAGTAATAAAGCTTGAGGAAAACTTCCGTTCAACACAAAAAATACTCCTCATGTCAAATGCCCTTCTAGAAGGATCAACTCCCGAAAAACTACTTCCGGTCCTGAAATCACAGAGAGAAGAAGGAAAACTGCCTGTGCTGAAAATTTTCAAATCAGACACAGAAGAAGCAAAAGCCATTGCCAGAAAGATAAAAGACCTCCTAGGTGAGTACTCCCCTTCGGACATAGCAATCCTTGTCAGAAAAAGCAGCCAGATTCCTGAAATAGAAAAAAGACTTCTTGAAGAAAAAATACCCTACAAAACTGCAGGAAAAACAAAGTTTTTAGAAAGATCTGAAGTAAAGATAGTTCTGTCCTACATAAGGGCAGCTCTAAACAAAAAGGACAAATCTGCATTTTTCTACTGCATAAACAAACCTGCACGAGGAATAGGAAAAAAGACACAAGAAGAAATTAAAAACTCATTTGAAAAAGACTGGACACATACAGCGAAAAAAGTGGGAAAAAACCTTCCAGAAAAACAGAGAAAGGCAATAGAAAGTTTTCTACAAATACTTGAAATAATAGAAAAAGAAATAAAAAACAACCCAAAAAACTTAATAGAAAAAATAGCAGAAGTGATAAGTCTAAAGGAATACCTGGAAAATAAATATGAGAGCAAACAGGTTTTAGGAAAAAAACTAAAAAACATCAAGATCCTGACAGAAATGCTTAAGGAAAGTGAAAACCTTGAGGAATTCATAGAAACGCTTTATCTCGAATCTGGACAGGACCAAATAGATAAGAAACACATCACAATAGCAACAATACACTCTGCAAAAGGGCTTGAATTTCCCGTCGTTTTCATTCCCTCTCTTGAGGAAAGAATCCTTCCATCTGGGAAAGATCTTAAAGAAGAACTCAGGGTCCTGTACGTTGCAATGACAAGAGCAAAAGATCTTTTATTCTTGTTTGCCTCAAAGTACAGAAAGGGATTTGACGGAATACCGCAAAAAACAAAACCATCCAGATTTCTCAAAAAAATAACAAAAGTTTATAAAACAGAAAGTCTGGCAAAAGCCTAAAAAGAGGGATAAGGTTGAAAAAATACATCATATATCCTTTTAATCTTAATCTCCTTCCAACAAAAGCTATTAATTTGAAAAAAATAAAGTAGGAGGCAAAAAATGACTAATCCAAAAACAGAAAAAATTGTGGTTGAATTTAACGGAAAAAAATGGGAGTTTGACTACACTCCAGATCTGGATGAAAAACATTTCAAAAAAGTTCTTGCTGCAGAAGCTCCTGAAATAGTAAATGCAGATGCAAAAATCTCCTACAGCGATGGAGGAAAAACAAAGGTAATAAAATTTGAGAAAAAATTGGGGTATAAAGGGTGAATAAACTAAAAATAAAAACAGAAAAAACAAAGTTATTTTTAGAAGAAATTATCCAATTGAAAAAAAATTTTGAAAATCCCGAAAAGTTGTCTTTAACGGATTTTCAGGAAGTAATAGACACCTCTTACGAAATTGTAAACAGAATCTATTACCTGCAACAAAAAACCAACAAATTTATTGAAGCTGTAAGAAAAACTCCCCCAGCGGTAAACAAAAAAATTAAACAAAACCTATAAGGTGTAAACATGCTAAAAATAGAAGAAGGAGTAATTTTCCATAACCTAAACAAAATAACGGCAAAATCTATTGAAAAAATGCTGAAAAGCGAAAAGCCGATTCTTCTAAAAGAAGAGGAAAGCAAGTTCCACGAAATTGAGGCTATTTCTAAACTAATCAGACAAAATGAATACACTCTTCCACCTCTTTTCGAACAGATGTTTATAGAAAAAAATTTCGAAAACGTAGATTACCTACAAGAAATAAACAGTATGTTAACAAAAACAAGATGGAATATCCCTATAATTTTTCTTCTGAATCAGGAGTTTATTCCTGTTCCCTCGTTCCATCCTGTCCTTCAATTTAAGTTTCCTGAACAATTTGCAGTCTCACTATGGCTAACTGAAATGAATGACTTTTCGGAAGAATACATTGAAGCAGACTTTTACCAGGAATTCTCAAAATTCAAAAAATTCGATTACCTGCACGACGCAGTTCCCATTTCTGTATTCCTTGCTCTATTTTCTGAAGTGGCAATTTACGACAGTTTTACTTCTCCTTTTGAAACAATAAAGATAAGCATGTATCCAAGCTACGGACACAGCTACTTATTTTCATACGAAATAAGGAAAATAAAAAAAAGATTCAAAACAAGGAAGGATCTGTACACATTCATAAAAAATGAAAGAAAGGAAATAAAAAAAGAATCTTATATAGAAGATGTATATGAGAGCTACGCCTGGGAAGAACTAGAACCCTGCGAAATAGAAGCAATACTTACCCTTCCAAGAAATGTAACATCAGTGTATACATTGACAAAAAAACAACCTAAAGATCTCGTAGCTGAAATAGCATATGAAACGCTAAAAGATAAAACAGACCCTAAAATCCTCTTAAAATTAATTGAAGATACTTTTGAAACAGAATACACATATAACAAAATAATAGCAAAATCAAAAAAAGTTCTTGAAGGAACACCTGACGCACCTTCAACCATAATGCTTTTAGACCCTTCTGAAAAAGAAAATGCAAGAAAACTTATAAATATGTTCAAAGAAGGAATAAAAAATGTGGAGAGCTTTAAGGAGATAAAAATAAAAAATATTAAAAATCATCTTTTTGAAGCTGCAAAAAAAATAGAAAAAGTTTTGAATGAAAGATCGGAGAATAAGAAATGGAAACCATTGGCAGCATAATAGAAGCAAATGAAAAAAAATTAAAGATTGTATCCCTCTCAGAAAAACCAATCATGAGCATACAGATATTTAAAGATTCTCCATTTGCAGCTGTAATAGACAAAGAAAATAACGAAAAAAAACTAGTTTTAATTGAAGAACTGGTTGAAAGTTTTATAGATAGTTTTTCAGAAAAAAGAAAAAGGGTTATCTTCATAGAAGAAAAACTTAGAGTTTACTCTAAAAATTTAAAAATATACGAACTGCCAGAAAAACAGTACACCATAAACTACCTGCTAAACGGAAAACAGGTAAAAAAGAAAAAACTTACCGTCCCAAGAAGAATATGGGTAATAAATAATGACCCTAAAAAACCACATCTTGTATTTGTCGTGGAAAAATGGGAAAAAGAAAAAACAAAATTATATAGAATACCCTTTCCTAACACACACAAAGATGGAAAAATATGCTGGGGATTAAACAATAAAAAAGTAGAAACAGTACAGGACCCTTGTCAAATAGACAAATTTTACTTTGAACAGTCAGTATTCACAGCAGACATAGGGAATGAAGAAGTATATCAGACAAAAAGAAAAACATATAACGCAATAGAATTTATAAAAAAATTCAACAAAGTTCAAAACTACAAAAACCTTATTTATGTAGGAACCCTAAGTGAAATCATAGATCTGGAGGAATAAGTTGAAATTCTCAATGCCTGAAAAAGAATCCTACCAGATAACCCTTATAGGATGCGGTGGAACCGGAGGATATACAGCTCAGGCCCTATCCAGAATTGCCTTTGAAAGTGAAAAAGAAATAAAACTGGTATTCATAGATGGAGACACCGTTGAAGAAAAAAACGTAGGAAGACAAAACTTTTACTACGCAGAAACCGGAGAAAACAAAGCATCTGTCCTCGCAGAAAGATATTCATTTGCCTACGGTCTTGAGATAAAAGCAATACCGGAATTTTTTACCAGTAAGTATGAAAAGTTCCTAAGTTTACTCTCCCTTTCAGACCTAATCATATCAGCCGTGGATTCTGCAGCTGCAAGAAAAGAAATACACAAATCCCTAATAAAAATACACAAAGCTATAGAAAATAGACTGTCCCACAACATGCCTATTGATGTTGGATACCTGGTGTGGATAGACACAGGAAACAATGAATACTCGGGACAAATCCTCGTAGGAAATACCTTTGACAAGAAAATAATAAAAAGACAGAAAAAACAAGAAACAATATCTTTTCTACCCTATCCTTCATTGTCAGAACCGGACATAATAAATGAAAAATTAGAGAAAAAAACTTCCCCGCAGACAAACTGTGCAGAAAGGATTAGATTAAAAGAACAGTCAGCAACAATAAATCTCCTGATGGCTTCGGTTGTCTCATCAATGGTAAACAACCTATTAGAAGGAAAAGGTGTGGAAAGCTGCAAGGTGTTTGTAAATGAAGAAATACCAGGGGTGTTTCCGGTTTATGTGTCGGAGGCTTTAAAAAACAAAAGTTAAAAACACAGGTTTGATTTCTAAATAAAAATCAAAAATGGAAGTGTGCCATGAAAAAATACAACTACCCAAACCTAATAAAAGCTTTTGCCCAGGAAAAATTTGGCTATCCAAACGAATACGATGCTTCCCAGATTTTCCTTGATGCCCTGTTCTTTCTATCCACAGGAATAGAAAACAAAACAATTGAAAACCTTAAGGAAAAGGAAAAAAAACTCCTTGGAAAAGCAGTCGGTGAATTTCTCGTTGAAGCATCAAAAGAACCATTTACAGATATACTTGGGGATTACATACTCGAAACAAAATCAAAAAAAGACAAACAGTGGAAAGGGCAGTTCTTTACCCCTCAAACGGTATGCGATTTCATGGCACAGACAACAATGATTGACGTAACCGAAGAAAAAATATTCCAAAGAATAAAAAACGGCGAGAGCTACATGATAGCCGAACCCTCAACAGGTTCAGGAAGAATGATACTGTCTGCTGCAAAAGAACTCACAAAAAAAATCCCATTTGAACTCACAACTTACCTTGAAGTATGGGCAACAGACATTGATATTACCTGCGTGAAAATGACAGCCATAAACACAGCTATATGGGGAATACCAACAGCAGTTGTATGGGGAGATGCACTAATACCTAAAGAAACAGATAAGGTTTTCTACAACGTACCCTTTGCAGTACTAAAAAATAACCAGGAGAAAATAAAAAAACTTAAAGGAGCAATTGACTCCCTTAAAAAACTACTGGAAACAAAACCTGAAATAGAGGAAGTAAAACCCCTATCTCTCTGGAACATATAAACCACAAAAGTTTCTTCAAAAAAACGGAGGAAAAAATGAAAAATTTCCTTAAAAAATTAAAAAACTTTTACAAGGCAGGTTATCCTGTCCTCCTGATACAAACACACGAGGAAAAAAGGCTGGAGGAAAATATCCTAATTACCTTCCCCGAGAAAAAAGTCATAACATGGAACATGATAGACGGTCTGTACAACCTAAGAGAAGATGAAGAAATGGAAGAAATCAAAGATGTGGTTGATGCGGTTCTCAAAACAGAAAACCTACCGGGAGAATCAATATACATAATAAAGGACTTGTACTTCTTTCTGGAAGATCCTGTAGTAATAAGAGCAATTAAAATAGCATCTGAACAGGCTAAAAAGAAAGGAACAACAATCCTAATCCCTTCCCCAACAATAAAGATACCTACAGATCTTGAAAAGGAAATAACAGTCCTTGAGATGCCCCTTCCTACGGAAACAGAAATAGAAAACCTCGCAAAAACAATAGTAAACGAAAATGACCTAAAGATAAAAGTAAGAAAGGAAAACATAATACCTGCAAAAGGGCTGACCATAAACGAGGCAGAAAACGCAGTGGCTTTATCGATAATAACAAAACACGATATAGATAAACATATTCTTGAAGAACAAAAACTACAAGCTGTCAAAAAATCAGGACTTCTGGAAATCTATAAACCTGTTAGTCCCGAAGAAATGGGAGGACTTGAAAACCTGAAAAGATACATAGAAAACAGAAGAAAAGGATTCGTGGACCCGAACCTCCCCACACCAAAAGGAATACTCCTGACTGGAATACCAGGAACAGGAAAATCCCTGTCAGCAAAAGCAACTGCATCAATACTTGGATTTCCACTTGTTAAGTTAGACATATCAGGCTTAAAAAGCTCCCTGGTAGGAGAATCAGAGGCAAACCTGAGAGAGGCATTAAAGCTCATAGATGCAATATCCCCTGTGGTGGTCTGGATTGATGAAATAGAAAAAGCCCTTGGGGGAGTTCTCTCATCCAGCAGAACAGACGGCGGAACTACAGCATCAATGTTTGGATATCTACTCACTTGGATGCAAGAATCACAAACTCCAAAGTACATAGTAGCAACATCTAACGACATAGAGGAACTTCTCCAAATATCACACGGAGCACTGATAAGAAGATTCGATGACGTATTTTTTGTAGATCTGCCCGACCAAGAAGAAAGAAAGGAAATAATAAGAATAATGAACAGAAAATACAAAACACAGATACCGGAAAAGTTGGCAGAAAAAATGGAAAACTGGACTGGAGCGGAAATAGAAAAATTCGTGATATCCTCGCTTTACGACGGAATTGAAGAAGCATTAAAGGCAGTAAAACCGATATACAACCAAAACAAAGAAACGATAGAAAAATTAAGAAGGTGGGCAAAGGAAAACGCCAGACATGCAAACAAAAGGAAAAAAGTTAATAAAACAACAAGAAAAATAAATGCTACATAAAAGGAGGAAAAAATGGCGGTAAAAGAAAAATTGCAGTTGAAAATCTCGGGAAAAAACATACAAAAGCCACTGCTTCTTGCAACGCTATTTACAGGAAGTAAAGAGGAAACGTTTAAAGACCTTTTTAAAGACGTCATAATCTCAACCCTTCCGGAAAGAGAAATCGCAGTAATCAAAGCAACGACAGGAAAAGAATACATAAAAATAGCCTTTAAGCTGGAAGAACCTGTAGACGAGAAAATAGACATAAGAATGGGAGCTGACCAGGTAAAAAGGCTAACATCCCTCCTCGAAAACCTCACGCTAGAGATAAATGAAAACACCTACACAGCAAAATCAAATAAAACAAAAATAAAACTTGCAAAACTTCCACCACAACCATTAATAGAACAGATGGAATTTTTGGATGTGAAGGAAAATGAATCGCAAAAAACAGCCTCAATAGAAGGCCAAAAGCTGTACAACCTTTTGAAAAAAGTATCTCTTGTCGCAGAACAGGAGCCGGTAAGAATAACATTCTCAGAAAAAGGCATACTGGTGCAATCAGTAAATTCAGCCAAGTCCCTAGCCTGTATAAATGAGGAACCCTTCCCCTGTAAAGTGGAAACAACTGTTTTCCTGGCAAGACTATCGCTACAAAGAATGCTAACTTTCGCAAAAGCGTTCAAAGAAAAAAACATAAACTTATACGTATCCAAAGACAATACAAGAATGATCCTGGAAACCCCCATATCAATGCTCATAATATTTCTTGACGCAGAAGGAACACCAGACATATCCGGGTTAGCTCAAACAATAGAATCAACAAGGGATGAATCAATAATATTAAAAGCAAGAGAAATAATGAACGCTATAGAACTCATAAAAACGGTTGATCCCACAGGAACTGTCACAACAGAAATAGAAGTGGAAAACGAGAAACTAAAGCTGAAAACGATAGGCTCACAAATGGGTACAGTAGAAGAAGAGGTGGAAGTGATCCAAGAAAACAAAAAAAAGTTAAAACTGCATCTATCACCAAAACTCCTTGAAAAGAGCATAACAACAGTAACGGAAGACTTAGAAGAAAACATTGTGATAAAAATAAAGGAGGAAAAGGAAAAAGGAGGGGTCTTCCTAATATCAAAAGAAGAAAACGAAGATCTAAAAACAATATTTGCAGGAATAACAATGTAACAAAACAAGAGGAAAAAAATGAGCACACTTCTAGAACTAATAGAAAAAACCCAGAAAACAAATTCTGTTGGCAAGAAAAATACGGGAAACACTCCTGAAATACTTAAATTGCAAAAAATAAAAACCAGAAAAATACCGCCACTAAAATCAAACCTGGAAGCCACAGAATCCGCCAGAAAAAGAAAGTTTCTCCCCCAATTCACTTCCATAAATCTACAAAACTCAATACTAAAGCCCGAAACGATAGAATCCCTTTACCATCTCTCTTTTAGCAAGGACATTGACAAAGAATACGTAAGAAAGCTCATAATAGAAAGCATACTCAAAACAATTTACCGGAAACCTGAAAAAAAACCTCTTTTGGATCTCTTTAACGTTGCAAACCAAACTGAAACAGAAAAGGATTTCGTTGATTTCATAGAAGCATACTCCAAGATAGCTCACAAAGAAGATCCCCCAGAAACTAGCTGGACAAAACTCCAAGAAGTAATAAACACAATTCCCTTTTACACCCTTGACAAGGAAACAATAAAGATATTGACAAACAAGGCAAACCCAGTTCCGGCAGCGTTCCCAAAAAATAAAACAAAGATATTTTTCACCGAAGAATGTCCTCTAAAAACACATCTTATGCAAAAAAGTACCAACAGCGAGAAAATAGAAGACATATTCCTTAAAGCCGTTAAAGATATAAAAGATAATTCCATTGACATAGGCATATTGTTCTTAGAAGAAGAAGAAATAAAAATAGAAAGTAAGGAAGATATAATAGCAATAAGAAAAGCAACACAAACAAAAGGAATAATAAAGGATGGATATGCTAAAAACTCTATCGCCTCCCTGGAATCCGCTATAACAAAGACAAAAAACTACGGAATATTAATTGCCCAAGGAAATGCAAACCTGATGATTCACCAGAAAATAAATATAAAAAAACATCAGAAAGTAGCTGTACCTGTAATATCTATACTCTCGAACACTAACACTGATAATGAAAACAAAAAACCAATATTAGTGCACGCAGTAAACCTAAAAACAGGAAAAGTTGAAGAAATAAGAGCTAACGAAACAATATCAGTATTTTGCGTAATGGACCATGAAGAATTTATGCACTCCCCACTAAAACAAGAATATACACCACTCTATACAGAAAATTTCCAAAACCTAAATTCAAACCTAATTCAGGAAAGAATTAAAGACTTAGAACTAATAACAAAACAAAAAGCTATAAACACAGCTAAAACCTACCTTTTAAAAACAATAAAATCGCTGCACTCAGAATTCTCATTAAGAAACAGAACACTGATCACAACAATCCTGAAAAACATAGAGAAAGAAGTAGAAAGGAAAAACATAAACACCCTTGAACAAATAAACTCCCTTGCAGAAAAGACAGGCAGATACATCGGAGGTACGGAAAAAATAAGAAGGAATCTTCTGATAGCAATACTTTCAGAAAAAAGGGAAAAGCCCGTAAGTCAAATAAAGGAAAAAAGAAAAAGAAATCTAACAGTGCTGGCAGAAAGGCTCTTCAAGAAACTAACAGGAAATGACATTCTCACTTTGTACCACATAAAAATCGTAGGCAAAATAATTAGCGAAAACAAAGAAATACTCGCACCGGAATCTTCAAAAGTAGCTAAAATGATAACAAAAGGACAAACAAGATTCATAAAGCCTTTTGAATTTGTTTTCTCTAAAGAAGACTTCATCCAGCTAATACTACACCAAGCCTTCCCGGACAATGCCGGTTACATGGAAAAACAACTGAAAACATACCTACAAAACATTGAAAAAGTAAAATCCAATAAACAAACTCATCTTAAAAACGCAACAAAAGAGGTTCTTAATCTGGTAAATACAGCCACGAATAAAAACTTCAAAAAGCTGAGAGATGCCCTCAAATACATATTCTCAGAAGAATTTCCCGGAAAAATAAACAGAAAAAACATGCTAATTGAATCAAAAAAAGCCCAATACGATGTAACAAAATACTTCTCCCAGATCCTTGACATAATTGGAGATGGATACGGAAAAACAATCCTGGAAACAAACACCATGCACAAAATATACAAAGAAATACCGGGAATAATCCAGAAAATAAAAACTCTCTTCTACTACATAGAAAACAAGGAAAATGCAGTATCAAAAATATCAATTAGGAAAACAATAGAAAAAATAAACGCTGTAGAAAAAGAATTAAAGCTCGTCAAAGAATCAAGCAAAAACTAAAACAAAAACTACATCCAAAAGCTCCTATCAAAAATCAAAATAGAAGGAGAAAGAATGAGGACAGAACACCAGCTCAATGAAAAAATTGAAAATGCAATAAAAGTAATAAAAGAAGAGAAAAAAGAACTACAAAAACTACTAAAGGAAACAGAAAAAAAGGGATTAATCACCACGGAAAAAATAAAACAGAAAAATAAAAAAGTATTAAATCCCCAGATGCTTCATGACATAAGATTCAACAAAAGTATAAGAAGAATAAAGGAAAATACGGAATTTATCACAGAATTCAGACAGAAAAATCTCTTTGCACCTTATTTCCTGAACTTATCCACAATTCCCGTAAACCTCGGCATGGATAAAAAACAGGAAATAAAAAAACAGATAGAAAACAAAAAAATATGGAATGTAAACAGCGAAAGCTTCTTACTGCAACCATTTAAAAAGGAAATTAAACAAAAAATAAAAGAGAAAATAAAAGCAAAAGCATACAAAATAAAAGAGCTCCTAAGAATGTTAGAAAACGAAATCTACGACATCATCATCATTGAAACCAAGAAGAAAAAGAAAACAAAGAAAATACTAAATGAAAAGGGAAAATTCTGGAGTCTCACAATAACGCTAACTCCGGATAAAGAGGAACTGAAAAACATTCTCGAAATCTTAGTAACAGAAGACTTTCAAAAAATAAAAAATGAAGATCCTGAATCCTTTGAAAAGATAAAAGAGGAGTTCGGAGAAAAAACCGCAACAACCCTTCTTAGACATATAAAGCTCTTCAAAAAAATTGATACAGAAAACCTGAATCTTGTACAACCATTAAAAACATCCATAGTATTGTTCAACCAATTCCTGTCAAAAACAGAAAGGAAAACACTAAAAGAATTTTACAAAAAAGAAAACTTCAATAATGAATACATAAAGTTTCTTCAGGAAATAAAAGACATAAAGAAATACTTTAACCTGAAAGCAGACCTTACAGATGCTCAAAAGATACTCACATTCTCATTTATTCAGGAAGTTAAGGATCACATAAAAACATCCAAAAAAATACAACCTATAACTCTGATAAATACCTCTGAAGTTGGAACAGGAAAAACATTCACAATTCCTTTCGTAACACTTGCCCTTGCTGCAGAATACCTGAAAAAATACAGCAAAAAATCTACATTCCTAATAATAACAGAAGCAAGCCTGCTTCTTGAAACAAAACAAAAATTGGTTGAAGAAGTAGGACTAAAAGAATACATGATAGAAATAGTAGAAGATGATAACCTTTTGAATTTTTCGCCAAAACCATGGAAATACTACCTCATATCAAAAAACAGAATGTCCAGACTGAAAAGGGATACAATAAAAGCATTCGCAAAATTCCTGAAAAACAAAAACCTCTTAATACATACAATACTGGACGAATCCTCTTATCTTAAAAATACAACATCAATGACATCAATAGCATACAAAAATCTAAAATCAAGCCTAATAAAAGAAAAAGTGATGGGATTTGAAATGCAAATGAGTGCAACACCTATATCAAACGATACTTCGGACACAATATACTGCGTAAACCCAAACAAAACAGTCCTGAGAAAACTAGGAAAACAGGTGTTATATTCATTAAACCTACACCATAAAAACGACTTTGAATGGGAAAACCTGACCCTAAGAGAAACATTCAGGCTCGCAGCTCTATCAAAAGACTGCCTCATAAAAACAAAAAAGAAAACAGCAACAGAACCAAAAGCAGCTGCACTCCTGTGCATGAACAGTGTGATGTTTCCAGTCATACCTAAAGAAACCGAAGAAAAGAAAAAAGATAATGAAAAGAAAAGAGAAGAACCTACACAAACTCAGCTCCAGGCATCAAAACTGGGAATATCCCTGGCAAGAAAAAAAAGTGAACTAATGCACATCGGAACAAAATCTAAAAAAGCACTGGTAGAAGCAGTAGCATCAGCAACAAAACTATCAAACTTCAAAGGAATAGACAGGGTTCTAAATACAAATATAGACACATCGGTACAGACAAATGCAATAGTTTTAAAAACAAACCTTTTAGAAGCAGCCGCTTTTCATGAAATAATAGTAAACTCCAGGATAACGGCAAACTTCCAAAAATTCGAATTCCTGTCAAAACTGCTAAGACAGCTTCAAGTAGAGATTCCTATAATTGAAGAAGAAAAAAGAGAAATAAGAAAATTTCTGCTAATGCAGATACTGTACGACCTTGAAAAAATAAAAGTAGATACCAGTAAAAGGAAAAGCAAAAACACGATGGAAACGTACACCATAGACAAAGATGAATTCATCAAGGCAACAAAAGAAATCCTATCTTCCGAAAATATAGAAGAGCTCATAATAAAAGAAATAGATCCTGCAACACACCTAAAAACTGTAGAACTTGAAAATCAATTAAAATCAAACATCAGCAACAAAACAAAAAAAGAAATAGAAAACCAGCTAAAAAAGCTAGAAGAAACAAAAAAAGGGCTAATAGAGAGCATACTGCCAATTAAAGAAACAGATATTAAAAAAGCAATCTCAGAAGACCTGAAAGAAATAAAGAAGGAAAAAGAAGACAAGACAAAAATAAAACCCCTATCCCTATACTCATATAAGAGCTTTATAGAAAGAGTGGAAATAGATTTAAAGTCGGAGACAAAGCTGGAAATACCTCTTAAAAACCCTACTATACATCAGCAAATATTTAATGAAGCTGAAGGGGATCTGACAGTATACTCTGCATTATTCCAGGCATCGGAAAACCTGGAGCTACCTATTATATCAAAACACCTAAAGAGAGCCGCAAGAAAAATAAAAAACATACTGGAAGAAAACGGAATATCAGTAAAAGACTACAACATTGATGAAATGATAAAGATAATAACAGAAAAAGGCTCAACAACAATAAACACAATAAGAGAAACAAAAAGGTTTGCAAACAGCCACAATATACCAATACTGGCAGTAACCTCATATAGAAATACCGTGGAAAAATTAAAAGAAACCAACGACATGGTAATAACGGGACAGGTAAAACAAGAAAAAAGAAAAAATATAATAGACCAGTCAAACAAAATAGAAAATACAAAAAACGTAGTAGCAACAGCTCAATCAATACTGAAAGGAATAAGTCTCTACTACCTTCCATACGGAATAATGCCAGAAACACCTAAAAACGCAGAATTTAGAACACAAATAGCAGGAAGACTAAGAAATCTATTTGAATACCACCTTCAAACAGTAAAAACCGCAAAAAAAGACCTTAATAAGCAAAAGCACCTGAAAATATTAGAGAAAAATCAAAAATTCTTTGACATCATATCAACAGAGGTAATGCTTGCTTTTCCATCTATACAGCAAAGTAAAAACATACTAATAGAAATGACTAAATTCGCATCCCAGCACCAGGAGGTAACTGGAATAGAAATAGAAGAGTCTGTATCTGAATCCGATTACAACGAAAAATACTCTTTCAAAAAACACCAAATAGAGAAATTCTCAGAAAAAATAGCAAGAGAAAAAGCAAAAGAGGTTGCCAACATCCTGAAAAACAAAAAAGAAACGACATTTGAAGAACTGAAAAAAGCCATAGACAGGCACATAAATCAAATAACAAAGGAAAATGTAGAAAAAACAACTATATACAATCTAATAAAGGAAAATAAAGAAGAATAGCCAACTCAAGAAATCTTACTGAGAAATGCTGTTCTCCTTCTGTCAACAACCTCTAAAAGTTCCAAATACTCCCTGAGAATAGAAACCATCTCCCTGGCCTCATACGGATCCTTAACCTTCGGAGTTCTGCTTGTTTTCTTCGCCAAAGACCCTGGTCTGGGAATCAAATCAATCTTATACCTTACCTTCCCATATCTCCTGTCAACATATTCCGAAAAAAATATATAATACTCAGACAAATTCAGCCCCTCAAGATTCAAAAGCTTAACAATAGACCTCATCTCCTTAAAAATATCCTCTCTGGTAAAATAAGTCAGACCAACCAAGAAACCTACCAGAAACTCGTACTGATCAACAACAGATTTAAAATCAGGTATATCTACATACCTCCTCACGACAGGTAGAACATCTGATATATCAGAACACTTCCTCATTTGCCTTAAAATACGACTTCTATCGGCAAGAGAAACTCCTTTACCGGCTTTAAGACCTTTCTTAAACAAATTCCATCTCCGGCAGTCAATATTCCTTATAATTAATTATAATCCCAAAAGCTATTAATTAAAGGAGTGAAAATAATGGATACCAAAAAAGAGTTAAGAGAGTTAGAGAAAAAAATACTTCTAAAAATAAAGGAGCTAATAAAAGAAGAGAACCTGATTAACCCCAAATACATTCCTATTCTGACTCAGAAAGAAACCCTAGAAAAAACAAAAGTATACAAATCAACTTATTCAAAGGAAGTGGAAATAAAAGGAAAAAAATACAAATACAAACCTATGCAGCTGCACATCACAATAGAAGGGTTTGAAAACACTATAACTATAGCACATGCACAAAGCAAAAAAAGAAAAGCCAGCCTGAACCGGCTGTACAGGCTTCTTAAGGCTTATAAAACGGTAAGAAGCACAATAGAAGGGTTGAAAGAGGTTGACAAGATAAAAAAAATGTTGGAACAAATTTGATTTTTAAGCACAAATCAAACAAGCCCCAAAAGGAAAATAACCATGAAGCAAACCTTTCCCATAAAACACTATCCCTTCGCGGTCTTTTTCGTAAACAAAATAATCAAAAAAATCAAAACCCTTGAGCCTTACAGAGAAGACCTGATCTCTGCAGCGGTTTTGGGACTTCTTGAAGCTGAAGAAAAATTCGATCCCAACAAAGGAACAAAATTTCTTACCTTTGCGGTCTACCATATCAAAAACAGGGTATATACAGAAATAACAAACATACAGGGACAAGGATTCAAAAAAACACAACCTACAACAATTGAAGAGATAAAAGTTCACAAGGCACTGAAAAAAAACTCTGAAGCAACCTACAAAGAAGTAGAAAAAGAAACAAAAATAAAGGAAAAGAGAGTAAAGCAAATCCTTGAAGACAAAAAAAATGTGATAAGCCTTGAAGAACCAATAGGGGAAAATCTAAAACTAAAAGACACAATAGGAGAAGATCCAACAACAAGAATGGAAAAAGAAATAGACACAGAAAAAGTACAAAAGTTACTAAAAAAAGCAATCTCCATATTGGATGAAAGGGAAAAAATGATAATTAGGGAAAGATACCTGGAAGAGGAAAAAAAAGCCTTAGAAAGCATAGGAAAAAAATTGGGGATATCCAGAGAAAGGGCAAGACAGATAGAACAAAGAGCCTTAAAAAAAATGAGGGTATATATGCTAAAGAAAAATATAAAGCTTGATGACTTCATGTATCTTTGATTTGTAATCATAAATCAAATCTGGAGGAACAAAAATGAGCCACACGGCAACCTACGAGGCAATCCTCTCTGACAAAGAAGCCCTAATAAAAGCCTTAAAAAACCTGGGCCTAACATACCGTGAAGGGGTTGCAAATCTATTCCAAACAACAGAAAAGGGAATAGTAGTAAACCTCCCCGGATGGAGATACCCAATAGTCATAAGAGAAGATGGAACTGTTGCTTACGACAACTACAACGGAAGATGGGGAAACATAGAGAGGCTCCACGAACTAAGTGTAACATATGCACTGGAACAGGCAAAAATAAATGCACGAAAAAGAGGTTATAGGGTCAGGGAATACAACGTAAATGGAAAAAAAAGGCTTGAAATGGTAAAAATAAACTCAGGAGGAAAAAGATGAAAAAAATAGTCATGACAGTTGACCCTAAAACAGGAAAAATAGAAGTCGAAACAACAGGATTTAAAGGAAAAGAGTGCATAGAGGAAACAAAATGGCTTGAAAAAGCCATAGGAAAAGCAAAACAGGTTAAGAAAAAACCAGAATACTACCAAAAAGCAGCAAAAAAACAGGAAAACAAAAGATGGACAAAATAATAATAGAAATAGAAAAAGATGGAAAAATAAAAGGGTTCTCTGATGAAGTTCCGCAGTTCATAACTGCAAAACTAATAGAGAAAAAAAGAGTCTCAAGGATAGTTCCACAAAACATTTTCTTAAGAGGAATCTTTCTTCTGATAAGATCTGCAGTCCCTGACAACTCTAAAATAGCAGAATGGACAAGAAAGTGGAAATGTAAATGGCTTGTGGTAATAGAAAAAAAGCAGTACGGCCCTTTTAAAAACAGGACAAAAGCTATCCAGTTTGAAAAGGAGCTAATAAGAAAAAATTGGAGGTAAACATGAACCTAAAAAAACTTTTCAGATCAAACATACCCATAATATGGATAGAAACACACGAATACGAAAGAGCAAGAAGGGAGGTTGAAAAAATAGCCTCTGAAGAGGGAAAAGACATAAGAACATGGACAATAACAAAGGGAATAATGGGAAAAAATATTCAGCCTGAAGAAGAAAGGTACATAAAACCTGAAGAAGAACCCTACGACACTCCTGAAATCCCCCTGAATTACATAACCAACCCTGAAATAAACTCAACAACTCTGATAGTAATGGACTTCCATAGATTTCTGGATTCTGCAGAAATCCTCAGAAAAATGCTTGACGTTTACGAAGAAGCAAGAAAAAACTTTAACCAGATGATAATAATATCCCCTGTCGCAAACATCCCAACTGAAATAGAAAAGTACGTAACCCTAATAGAGCTCCCCCTTCCTGATCAGGAAACACTGAAAGAAACGCTCGAAAAAATAGTATCTGACCACGAAGGACTCCTTGATGAAGAATGGGAAAAACAGTTCTGGACAAACCCTCAAACAGCAAAAGAAATATGCAGAGCAGCATCTGGACTTACACTCAACGAGTTTGAAAACGCTATAACACTATCAATAGCGTCAAAAAACAAAATAGACATAAGGGACATATTTGAACAGAAAAAACAAATGATTCTTAAAACCGCAGGACTCCAGATATTTGACCCAAAAGAAATAGACGAAGTAAAAGGGCTGGATAGGGCAAAAGAATACATAACAAAAGCAATAAGATCAGGAATAGGAAAAGGATCACTCCTTGTTGGAATACCAGGAACAGGAAAGTCCCTGCTTGCCAAACAGGTGGGAAGAATAACAGGACTCCCAACAATAATACTCGACCTTGGGATGATATTCGGCTCGCTTGTGGGAGAATCTGAAAGAAGAATATCCCACGCACTAAAAACTATTGAAGCAATGGCACCCTGCATCCTCTTTATTGACGAACTTGAAAAGGGAATCTCTGGAATAAACTCATCAGCAATGACAGACGGCGGGACAGGATCCAGAGTTTTTGGAAAATTCCTCACATGGCTAAACGACAAAAATTCCGGAGTTTACGTGATAGCTACAGCAAACAACCTGTCCTTGATACCTCCTGAATTCTTGAGAAGCGGCAGGTGGGACTGGATATTCTTCGTTGATACCCCAGATGAGGAAACAGCCCAGGAAATACTAAAGTACTACTGCCAAAAATACTCGGTAGATTACAAACCAACAGATCTGAAAAACTACACAGGTGCGGAAATAAAAGCAATAGTAGAGAATGCAAAAATACTCGGGTGCAACATTGAAGAAGCAAAAAAATCAGTAATAACCATCGCAAAAAGCAAAAAAGAAGAAATAGAAACAATGAGAAAGGAAGCTAAAGAAAAATACCTTCCTGCAACATATCCCCACAAAACAAAAAAACAGTCCAGAAAAATAAAAATCTAAAACCCTCAAAAAACAAAAGCTTTTATTGAAAAGTTTAAAAAGGAGAAATCAAGATGGATAACTCTATCCTCAACAACATAACAGAAGCAAAAGAAGTGAAATTTTCGTGCCAGAAAACTTGCGGACACCTGTGTTGCACATTCAATTACGTACTCCTTGACCCTGTAGAAATCAGACAAATCGCAAGGGCAGGATTTAGAAACCACATATTCATATCAACTCCCTTCCCGTTCATACCTGTAATAGGAAAAAACTCCAGAATGCCTCTGCTTATGAAACCGGAAAACTACGCCTGTCCCTTTATGGAAATAGAAGAAGACATTGCAACATGCATTCTACACGATACTAAGGTAAAACCTGGACAGTGCCAAGCATACCCTGGAGGCAGAATTGAAGGACAAGAAGGAAAAATAGAAATAATCTCACTAAAACCCGAAAAAACAACATGCCCTCCTGAAGCATTCAAAGAAGGAGAAACAGTTGAAGAAATGGTCAGAAGGATACCCACAGAAAACTTTATAAAAAGAAATCAAATAGCACTTGCAATATCAAAAGACAAAGAACTGATCAAAATGCTCGAAAAAATAAACTTTGTCCAAGAATTCATCATCGTGGTAAATACCCTGGTGGAAGCAACAAAACAGGAAAACCTAACAGTGGAATCCTTTCTCAACACGTACAAAAAAGCAGTAGAAAAAACACTAAAAACGCCCAACATAAGGCTTCTAGCAGAAGTAATATCATGGACGGCAAAGTCTTATCCTGTTGTCCCCTACGAAATAGGAAAAGCCCTAGAAGACAACAACCACCCTTTTAGAAACATAGTAAAAACATTAAAAATACCTAGCAACACAAAAACAGCAGTACAGTTCTTCAGAGAAATAAAACAGGTATACTTTGCGGCAACAGAAATAACACCTGAAAAACTGCCAAAAGAATTGGAACCAGCAATGAAAAGATCTCAAGTATACCAAAAAATAATAGAAGAAACCGTTCGAGAGGTAGAAATTAATGATACATAGATACCAGATGGCAGAAAAAATAATGGAAAACATAGTAAATAAAATAAAAGAAAGTGGAATCTCTGCGTACGAACCCTGGAACAGCATAAAACATCTTATAGAAAAAAAAGAAAGAAGGGAACTTTCAAGAGAAGAATCAACCTGGATGTATTACTTCATTGGATCGCCCCTAACATTTGACCACGAAAAACAGAAGGAAAAAAAGGATATCCTTGAAAAAAGCATAAACCTCGGAAGGTTCATTTTAAATCTGGAAAAAAACAAGGCAATAAAACTGAATCCCGAAAAAAGAAGCATTAAAACAGATCAATGCAGCTATTTCAAGGTATTTGTTAACTTCTACGAGCTTGAGATACACATAGAATTCACAAACAAAGCAAAAGAAAAAATAAAAAACCTAACAAAGAAAAACAAAAAAACCGCAGACCTTAAAGACTTTGTTGAAGCAATGAAAATAGAGCTTGAAAACACTAAAAACCACATAAAATGGCTCGAAGAGAAAATAAATTTCCAGTCTGAAATATTTAGAAGAAAGTCAAACAAAAAAGCCGGAAAAATAACAACAAGAAAACTAATAGTAAAAGGAGAAACAGATTGGTTAAAAAACAAACCGTAAAGAAAAAAGACATAAAAACACTCCTTAAAAAATATCCTGGATACTTCATGAGCTACCAGATCAAAAAAAACGAACCATTTTTCTACAACTACAGGTTTGAAGATAAAGAAAAATACGGAGTATCTGTATCAGTAAGAGATCCAAGCATAATAAAAAGAGCCGCTGAAGAGAAAATAATAGAAAAACCCCAGCTTCTGAGAATAAAAAGAATAGAGCAGAAATTCAAAGGAAAAAAAACGGAAACCTACTACGTCTTTTTTGAAACCAAAGACAAGAAAAACATAAAGGAAGCAGAGACCCAAATAAAAAAAATCATTGAAACCTACCCTGAAGAAATAAAAGAACCGGAGCCAATTCTTCCCCTGGAAAGCAACGAAGATGAAAACTTCAAATTCAAAAACATACCCGCTCAGCTGTCAGAGGAAATAATCAAGTACCGGAAGGCTTTCGAAAAGTTCTACCTTAACCTGATTTTAAAACAAGATGAAAACATCCAGACAGCTCTTGTAATAGATTCGGGACAGCCGCACTACAGAATCCTCGTAAAAGATGATTCCTCTATAAAACAGAAAAACATACTGGAAAAAAACGGAAAAAAATACATAATAGTTCCAGCATAGGAGGAAAAAATGGAAATAAAGTTAATACCTGAATACACTTATTACACATCAAAATACGGCAAACAACCCTGTACAACCGTAGAGGTAAAAATAATAGAAATAAACGATAAAATAATAGTAATAGCAACTGACCTTTTGTCCCATAATAAAAATCTCCACTGCAGATCCTCAATAACAAACACGGTGGAATTTTTTATAAAAGACTTCTTCAATAAAATGAAAAGAATTGACTCTAAAATAAAACTGGAAAACATAATCTGGATAGAACATTACAGAGAAAGAGGATCCCCAGGAGATTCCCTGCCGGAATCCTACGACCTTGTAATCCCTGTAAACCCCATCTTTAACGACGAAGGATATATCGAAAAGGTAAAACCAAGCTGGATAAGACTGTTAATGGACGAAATGAGTGAAGAAAAAAGAAAAGGAATAACACTTGAAGAGGTCATTGAAGAGCTTAAAAAAAGAAACCTGTTAAAATAAATAAAAAACGGAGAAGAAGTTGAAAACAGAAAAAATAATAATCCAAGCGGCTGAAAAAATAGGCTTTAACCTGACTCAAAAACACATTAAACTGATCGAGTTTGAGCTAGAAAAGTACAGAGATTTTTTCAAAGATATCCTGCAAGAGAAAGAACCTACAGTAAAAGAGCTTTTCACGGGAAAAAACAAAGAAAAAGAAAAAATACTGGGTGTCTTATTTGAAAACCCGTACAAAAATACAGAAATAATAGATGAGAAAACAGGAGAGAAAATTTCCATCAACGAAATACCTCCCGCAAAAATATTCGACTACATAGCGTTAGTAATAAATCTAGAAAAACCTGAGAAAACTGAACTAAGTATCCTAAATAAAGAAACAATCCTAGATTTAGAAAGCCAACCTATTGAAAACATAAAAATAAAAACTTAATCTCATAAAAAAATTCACAGAATCTTACTACTACCGATAGCCTTTTTAAAACCCCAAAAGCTCAGGCGAAAACCAAGAACTAACAATGAATTTCCTATTCTATCAAAGCGGAGAAATAAGGGATGAATACCCAGGAAAAAAACAAAATCAAAATTCCCAAAAACCTAAGAAAACATGAAAAAACAGCAAGAAAATTTCTAAACCAAAAGGAGAAAAAAATGAAGAAAACACCTCCACCTTGGGAACTAACAAAAGAACAACACACAGAAATACTCAATATTCCTCTTAGAGAAACATCAAAAGAAAAACTTGAAACATTTAAATTCTATCTTGCAAACTTCCTATTAACAGGTATGGTAGACCACTACGAATGGGTAAGAGAAGCCATAATAAAAGGAAAAAATGTTCCTGAAAAAGTTTTATCCGAATACCCAGATTTAAAAGTAAAAGAAAAACCAGCTGCAATTATCTGGCCGGAATACAAAAACTTCCCCAAAAACATAGGTATCTCAACATGGATCGATAAAACAATAAGAAAACAGCCTGCACTCATAAACTTCCTTGCAAAAATACTGGAAAAAGCAGTAGTCAAAATTCCCGACAAACCCTTTTCAAGAATTCACATCTACATTACCGAAGAACCAAATATCCAGATTCTCCCCTTCCAGCTAAATCCTCCCGAAGAAATAAAACCTTACTTGCTAACAACAAGAAAAGCTATAAGAAAAACAATTTCCGGACTAAAAGAGCTTGAAAAGGAAGTCACTGAAAAATTAATCAAAAATGAGAATTGATCCCTCCTTGACACTACAAAAACTAAAACTGGAGAAAGATTATGGTAGAAAAAATTCTTGAAGCTCTGGACCAATTAGGTAAAGACAGGAAAATAGCAATAAGAATCAACGATGAGTTTACGGTGTACACGACAGCAGAAACACTGATCAATAACCTCAAAAAAGAAAAAAAAGTATACTTCGAAGATGGGTGCTACGACGTTTTTCTGGATCTAACAAACAAAAACACTTTAGGGTGGTACAAAAGGTACGGTCTTCTTTCCTTTGACAACCAAATTCCTGTTTTATTTAGAGACGGAGATAACTGGAAAGTGTATAAAAATGAGCTCTCAGACATCCCTTACTACTTTCACAAGGTAGAAGACACAAATAACGGATTAGGATTTTATAACTTAATTATTGAAGATTTATTGCCAGAAGAAGAATTTGAAAAAACCTACAACTGCTATTACTTTGAAAATATTTATCAAATTAAAATAAAAGACTTTAAAACCGATAAAGTCATCACGGATCTAAACGCTCAAGATACTGAATCCATAAAAATATAAACCTACCCTTCTTCAAAAAAAACAAAAGTTGTCTTCCCGGATTAAAAAGTAAATAGGAGAAAAAAGCAGTGCAGGCAAAAGCCATACTTGAAGTTTTAAAAAATTTCAAAACATACAACTTTCACGACCAAGAAGCTAACTACGGAACCTATTTTATCAATGAAGCAGACCCCGAAAAAATAAAGAAGGCTCTGGAGGAATATAAAAAAAGGGAAAAATACCCAGAAATAACAGAATTCCTGGAATACTTAGAAAATGAAAAGGGATACATAGTCATTGGAACCGATGAAGATTACAGTTTCTACTTTTAAAGAAGGATAAAAATGCCTGAAAAAACAGCTAAGTTTAACCCTGACGACTTTCCTGAAATTTTCTTCGCAAACTGGTTTGAAAAAGAACATTTTGAGTGGTTCCTAGGCAAAGAATTAACAGACAAAGAATTCCAGGAACTGAAGAAAATGATGGCCGATGACCCCATAATTGCAGACGCAGTTTCAGAAATCATAAGAGAACATCTTGAAAGCTACTACAGGCTTTTAAAGAAAAAATTTAAAGGAGAAAAAATAAAATGTTCAACTATATAATTTTGATTTTGATTTTTGCTGTATCTTTTGCAACAACACAAGAAGTTGATCCTCAAAAGCAAGAGGTTATCAACTTTCTTTCTGATGGCAAAGGAGTATATATAATCTTCTCTCTCTTTGTACTTATGATGGCGGTGGGTACAACACTCCTAATGGCGGAAGAATTCTATCTAGGAATTATAATAATTTGTGGGAGCATTATAAATCTTTTCGTGTCAGATATCTTTAAGCATCTGGCAGGAATGGATGTTCCTTCCTCACATATGAAAGCTGTATACATTTCTCTTGGAATCATTTTATTCTCAACAATAGCAAAAGGTGCATACATGATTCGCAAAAATACTTTATTTTTTGAAAATTCTTACAATTCTTTAAAAAAATTCTTTTCAAACGAGTTTTCCAAAAAAGATAAAGTCATAGAAAATAAAAGTGAAAAAGAAAAACGCAAGAAAACAACTAAAAAAACTACTAAAAACCAATATCACATAAACAAAATAGAAAAAACATTAGAACTATTCCAAAACAATAAATATACCAACGAAAAACAATATAACCTTTTAAAGGGCAAGGTTGAAAAGATTATAGATAAAGTATTTGAAATAGAGGTCAAGTATGAGGCAGATAGATTTGAATTGAAAGAAATTGTTGAAACACACATACCTGAACTAATTGAAAGATATCTATCAACACTTCCAAAAGAAAGAAATTTCAACAAGCTTATTAATTCACTAAATAAACTTGAAAATTTTATAGAACATGTTGCCGAAAACTCTTTCGACGATGGTTCGAAATTTAAGGCCTACAAAAACTTCATAGATAAAAAATATAAGGTCGAGAAAAATGAATAAAACTTTTGTTCTGAATTTAAATAAACTTTATGAACTTTTATGGGTTAGTTTTCTCTCAATTTTCTTTGTAGAACATTTCCTACTTACACTTCTAAATGAAATTGCAAAAAATTTTCCTCGGAAACATTGAAAAAAATACCTGGCTGGATAAATTGTGTAAAAGAAAAAATAAAAACCCTAAAAAAGAAGTGTCAAAAAATAAAGGCATAAGCAGGAAGCAAAATGGAAGAAATCACAATAGAAAAAACAAAAGAAAAGATATCCGACCTTGAATCCCAACTAGAACTGCTATCGGACTACATAAGTGCAGTTCCAGGAAATTTAATAAAAGAAGGAAATGACCTTTTTCTTGTAACAAAAGATCCAAAACTCAAATTCAAAAAAATTACCGAATCAAACGGAAAATATCATCTAAACTTACCAAAAAGCAGAGAAATAAAAAAACTAGAAAGAAAATACAAAGAATTAAACCTAAAAATAAATGCTGTTTACCTCGGAGGAAAACTGATAACCGATGAAAAAGAAATAAAAAAAATAACCCAGAGAAAAAATCAAATAAAAGAAATTCAATCAAAAATTAGAGAACTTCAAAAAATAATAAAAGAAAAAGAAACAGAAGTAGAAAATGAAAAAAGAAAATTTCTCAAGAAAAAAAGCTCTAAGTGCTTGTCTTGCGGAAAAATCGTAAAATCAACACAACACGTCCTTCCCGAAAAAAACCTTGTTCTATGCTCGAAGTGCTGGCAGAAACCCCAATATATCAAACACTTCAAAGAATCTGTAGAAATTAGCGAAATCCCAAGAATATTTAATCTCTCTTTTGAACAAATCAGAAGCTTCGAAAAAGCTTATAAGCTAAAAAATAACCAAGAGAAAATACCTACGGAAAACATAGAAAAAGTTGTTAAGGAATCAATAAAAGAGGGAGAAAATCTGCTTTATACCAAGGAGCTATATGAAAACATTCTGAAACCACTTGGAGTCAAAAAAAGCTGGATGTATGAACTTGAAGAAGAAGAAATAATAAAACCAGTAGGAACAATAAAAATACAAATAAAGAAAAATAAATGGACAGATGCAAAAATATGGGACAAAAGGAGAATAAATACACCTAAAGTAGTAACTTTTGTAGCCAGAAAAAAACAGCAATTAGAAGAAAACAAAATTAAAAAAAGCGAAACTCTAAAACAAATACAGAGAAAAGTAAAAGGAAAAAGGGAAAACATTAAAGAGCAGCTGGAGATACTCAAAACATATCATCTATTCCTAGAAACAGCCTTTTACCTATACCACGCAAACCACTATGCAAAAACACCTAAATATAAAAAATACTCAGCTCTCCTATATGACCTTAAGGAAAAAGTACTCCTAAAAGCTTACCAAAAGCATCCTGAAATCTTCAAAATCCTGTTCATAGAAAGGGGAGATAGAATTTACTACTGTGAAAAATGCAAAGAAAATGCTTACCTCAAATGGAAAAACGAAGGAGGATACGAAACCGGATACAGCTTTGGAGAATGGCTTAAAGAATTTGAGAAGCCCTGTGAAGATTGTATCGTTGAAGAAGATTACTATTCGCTAATTGAGTTTAAAATAGACACTCCTGTTGCAAAATTTAACTTCCACATTCCATACCCAAAAGTAGAGGAAATGTTTGATAAAAATAAACTCCAAAAAATAAAAATGGACAAGGAAGAAGCATTCATAAAATTCGGAAGAGAACTTGAAAAGTACGAGTCCCTTATAGTACCCCTTAAAACTGTAGTAAAAAAACTGGAAGAGTATCTGAAAAATGATTGAAAAACTAAACAAAGAAATAAAAAACTGCCAAATGTGCAGCCTATACAAAAGCAAAAACAAGGTAGTTCTATGCCGTGGAAACATAAACTCAAAAATCATTTTTGTGGGTTAACAACGAGAATTAAATCAAGAAAACCATTGTTCCACTCAGATATTAAAAACCTCCTAAAAAATTTCTAAAAACCCATCCAAAAGTTTGTAAGAAAATTTTTTCTTACTGAGGTAAAAATGGGAAAACAAAAAATACTGAAAGAAATAGAAAAAATCCTAAAAGAAAAAGAGCTTAATCCTTTAGAAAAAGACAAAAAGAAAAGGAAATTTTACGTAAAACTGTACTGCCCTTATTACTCTGAAGCTGACGGAGAGTATCTAAACTGGGACATTGAAGTTGAGGAATTTATATTAAACGGCAAAAAATACAATCCTGAAGCATTTGAGTATTTCATAAGGGATATAATAAATGAAGATTTCCACCCGGAAATGTTCTACGATCTGACATCAAAACACCAAGAAATAACAGAAGAAAACATGTTCCAATACCTTGAATACGAGCTGAACAGATTTTGCTCAAAATACTGCCAGGAAAAATAGAATGGATAAAATAAGAGCACTAATAATAGTCCATTCAGAAAAAAATTACGATAACTGCATCTACTACAGAGTAGAAATAGAAAAATCTAATTTGAAAAACATCTGGACTAATGAAGAAAGACTTATGGAAAGCATTATAAAAAAAATAAAAAACAAAAAGCCAGTAGCCAAAACAAGCTCCTATATCGACTACCTTGAAAAAACAAAGCAGCTGTCAAAAAATCAAAAAGTTGAAATGAAAATAGAAATAGACCTGGGCAGAAAAAGGGTGTTGTAAGAAAGATGATCTAGTTTTTCAAAACAGAAAAATTTGATTTCTAAATAAAAATCAAAAACGGATTAAAAAGATGAAAACAATAAACCTCAGAACAGCCCAAAAAAAACTGTTCCAAAAAGTATCCCAATTAGAAGAAAAAGAGAAAATAATAGACTTCCATAGAAAAAACAAACATGTCCTCTCCCTTATAGACGCTAAAGCCCACTACAACCCAAAAGAAAAAACTTTTTACGTAGAAGGGATTGAAACAAAAGACATAACAAAAACCCTCCTTGAGAAAATACTGGAAAAAAAGAGAAAAAAAATAACAATAGAATCAGAATTCTCACACATCGAAGCATACAGAAGAATAAAAAACCTAAATAGTGACATCCTTATGTTTGAATTTGAAAGAAATCCATACCAGATAGGAACTCTAATACTGGACAACTACATATATAAACAGCTTCTGGAAAAGAAAGAAATAAGAAAAAAGATCCTCTCTGACTCCAGCATCCTAAAGGAAAAATTGGATATCAAAGCCGATAATTTTGAACCTTTCATAAAACTTTACATAAACAGAATAAGAGAACTAAAGAAAGACGATCCAAAATGGAAAGAAAGAAAAGCTCTCCTATATTGGGCAGAATCCGGACTCAAAAAATTATCCTTCGTGTCAGCAGTAGTAAAAACAAGGGTAGAAAAAAAGAGAATACAGCTTAAAATAATCGATAAACTAAACCAATCAGAAAAACTCTCCCTTCTAACCTTACTCTTTGAAACCCAAGAAGAAATCATAGAAAAAATAAAAAACTCCCTAAAAAACATAACAGAAGATCCTGAAAAAAAAGAAATAATAGCCCAAATAAAATTTCTCCAGTTGTCCGAAAAAGTTCTCACGTCTAAAAAGATCGATCAAATAAAAAACTCCCTAGAAAGATTCATGCCCGAAATATGCTGGAAAGACCAGGAAATAATAATAACAAAAGATAAAGAACTAACCATAGAAAAAAACGACTACCTGGAATACTTTTATCAAAACAAACTCCCAGAACCATTGAAAGACATTAACCACATAAAAGAAGAGATAGAATACACCAAAATAATAATAGAGGATCACTTTATAAAAAACGGACTAAACCCCTCCATGAAAAACATCCAAAAACTTCCGGATCCATCCAAAAAAACAGCTTTAGAGTACATAAAAAAACTAAAACAACTTAAAAAAACATATAGAAACATCAAAGAAATAAACAACTCCATAAAAATACAAAAGCTCGGAAAACAAAAAAGCCTTTTTTAAAGAAAAAACAATGGAAACTCCAGAACAGATAGCAAAAAAAATAAAAAACAGATTTGAAATATTTTACGTAGCAATATCAGGCGGAAAGGATTCAACGACTACTGCCATATGGGCACTAAAAAACCTCCCTAAAGAAAAACTTTTATTTGTTTTTGCAGATACCTCTCACGAAGCAAGAGACACATACAACTACATAAGCTATCTGGAAAAAAAGCTTAACATAAAAATAAAACGAATATTCCCACCAAAAACATTCTACGAAGCTGTAGAGAAAAAAGGATACTTTCCTTCTAAAAACTCCAGATTCTGCACTGAAATACTGAAAAAACCAGTAAGGGACAAAGTGTTAACACGGCTGATAAATAAAGGATACGAAAAAATATGCATAATAACAGGAGTAAGAGCTGAAGAAAGCGAGGAAAGAGCAAAATATCCAATGTTCGAAGAAAAAAACGGAATAGGAATATTTAGACCTATAATAAACTGGAAAACACACGAGGTGTTCTCATACATAGAAGAAAACGGGGTGGAAATAAACCCTTTATACAAAAAAGGCTGTACAAGGGTGGGGTGCATGCCCTGTATATTCGCATCCAAAAATGAAATAAAACTTCTATTTGAAGATCCGGCTTTTGAAACCCAGAGAAAAAAAATCCAATTCTTGGAAAAGAAGATAGGAAGACCTTTCTTCATTAACGAAACTTTGAAGGACAGATACATAAGAATAAAAAGAGGTTTATACAAAGAAAGAAAAAAAGAATCCCAAAGCATATGCAACATATCTGGAATATCTTACTGCGAATAATACTCAAAAGTTCATAATAAAACCCAAAACACAAGGAGGTTAAAAATGAATAGTAAAGAAAAACAAATCATTGAAGACCTTACCCAAATAGGCAGAGCATTCGAAAAAAAGATAAAAACGGCACTGAAAGAAGATAAAACAAGAGAAGTAGCACAAGAGTTGAAAAAATTAAACGAAGAACTGAAAAAAATATCTCCCGAACACCTTAAAAGGAAAATGAACCCAATAGAAAGAATGCCAGAACCGGTAAAAACTATCATACCAACACCAATAAGAAATATTATAGAAAAAATGCTCCAAATGCCTATGGAAAAAGTACTGGAAACAATAACTGAAAACTATGAAACGGTGGGAGAAGCAATAAAAGATATAGAACTCTTCTTATTAAAAGCAAGAGATAACCTTATGCTTGACATAGAAGAAATGAAAATATTCAGGAAAAAGCTTGAATCCTTTACAGAAAAAATAGAAAAAAGAATAAACTGGTTAAAAGAAGAAACAAAAAAACTAGAAGAAAAAAAGAAAAACATAGAAAGCAAAAATACAGAAAAAGACACAATGCCTGAAGAGTTAGAAATAAAAAATCTCATATTCAGCACTTTGCAAGAAATACAAGATCTAGAAACAATAAAACAGGCAATAGGACAGGGAATTATATCAATACACCAAATAATAAACACAAACACAGCCCTTATAAATACCATTGAGAGAACAATAAGGGTATCTAAAGTAACGGTATATGTAGGAATCATGATAAGACAAGCAATCTCAAGTCAATCAAAAGCAATAAAAGGGGTCCAACAAACACAAGAATTTGCCTCAAATCTTATACTCGACAACGCAAAGGCAATAGGAAACCAAACAGAAGAGATAAAAAATCTATATACCTCTCCTGTTCTTGCCCTTGACAAAGTACAACAAGCTTATGAAGAACTTATAAAGGCAATGCAGGAGTTTGAAAACGTAAAAGAAAAAGGATACAAGATAGCAAACGAAAATATCCAAAAGCTTAAAAAAATGAACAGAGAATTAAAACACTTGTTACAAACAACAAAAACGTAAAAAAGAGGAAAAAATGAGAGTAATGTTATGGATCATAATCTTAGCCCTAGCAATCCCACTAATAATAGCTCTAATAAAAGCCCTAATAGGAACTTCTACGAACCGAAAAGAGATTATAGATGAAATAATAGCATCTCTTCTAACATCGGACATAAAAGAAGCATATTACAATGAGGCAAAAATACAAAAAGTAGAAAATGAAAAAAAAACAATGATAATTGTACATGACGACATAAGAATAAACAAAGAAGAAATAGAAAAAATGTCAAAGCACAGGCTGGTAAATAAGGCTAAACTAGAAGAACCCCATCCCTTTGGAACAAAAACGATACTAACTTTTGTAAAAGTAAAAGATTTGGTTCTATCCCAAGAATCTAAAAAACAAAAAGAAACCAAACCACGCCAAACTGAAAAAAACCCTGTACCAAAACCCAGCAACTCACCCGAAGTAAAATACCCGGAGATAAGAAAAATAAAAACAGAAATAGAAAAAGTAAGAAAGGAAAAACAGCTGCCCCTGGAAATCCAACATGAACTGAACCAGATCGAAAACAGCTACATTCCTAAACTTATTAGACTATTAGAAGAAAACAGAATAAAAAAGAACGAGTTTTCTAACCTAACAACAACAATGAATAATTTTGTCAAAAAAGTTAAGAACCAGCAAGAAGTAGATGTTGAAGTGGAGGCCTTCAAAAACTTTATCAACAAAAAATACGGTGGTAGAGAAACAACGAATCCGGTTGAAAAAAACAAAAAATCATCTGATATAATTTCAAAAAACCTAAACAGGAGAAACAGATGAATCTTTTGAATCTTTACCAAATAATGCAAAAATACCATCCCAAAGATACTGAAAAAATGAAGGAAGCCCTACCAAAAATGGTTGAGTTCGCAAAAGAAGTTGAAGTAATACCTTGGCAGGAAGAATTCCAAATAGCAGACAAAAACCCTGAATACATAGACCAGATGAACATCCTTGAAATGATGCTAAAAAGCGGACTTATAACAGAAGAAGAGTTTAAAAAAGAAGCAAAAAAAATACCTTACGGATCAAAAACCCTTGGCATTGCTTTTATCCAAGAAAAGAAAGTTTCGTTCAGGGACAAAATCCCACTAATTGGAACAATACTTCACGAACTCGGGCACGTATTCTTTAAGGCAAGTGACCTGGAGTGGAATGAAACATACGGGGGAGGAGAAATTTACGCAAAAATATCAATAAACAAAACAAAAAAAATAACAGAAGAACAGATAGCTGACTTCATGAGAATATACAGGCTGATATACATGGCACCTTCAGAAAAAATTGAAGAAATCTCCTGGCTAATTGGAAAAGAAATCCAAAAAGAAATCGGAGAAGATTTTCCGGAACATCCCCTCTCGATGATGATGATGGCAGGAAGTCTGCCTACAATTGAATTTGAAAAAGGAAAAGAAGACTTTTACAACACATATCCTCCCCAAAAATTGGATGAAAAACTTAAAAGCAAAGAAATAATAATAGAAATAAAACACTTGAAAAGTGCTATACTACAATTTATATCTGTCTACATGCAGGACGGATACATACACGGAGATCCCTTCTTCTTCCAGTATGCAAACGCATTTTTCAAAAATATAAAACAGATAAAGCTAAAGCTTATAAAAATCTTAAATCCCAAGATAAAAAATGATCTTAACCTGGACAGAAAAACCCAGAATCCCATAAAAACAGACTTCATAATAGCAACAAAGTTTGACCCAGAAGAAATAATAAACCTCATAACCGAATATCTCCCTGTAGATAGAGAGGAAGTAGAAATAGGAATGCTTTCAAAACTAAAAACAGTAAGTCTCACGGAAGAAGCAAGAGAAAGAGTGAAATCTTATCTCAAGGAGAAAAAAGTGGAGCTACCGGAAAAACTAAAGAAAATACTAAAAGAAGAAATAAAGATGTGAGCTACCTTTTGCCCAAAACCAGCCTTCTAATAGTTGCAACGGAAACCTTCTCTCCTGAAACTCTTTCAATCTCTTCCTTTATCAAAGGATAGCTGTACCCCTCTTCCCTCAGTCTCACTGCCAATTCCCTGTAACACAAAAGCCTCGCAAGCTTCCTGGGCTTCCTGGCTAATCCAGCCTTCCTCTGAAGACCCTTCTTCATTCTCATAACAACTTCCTGCCTGGGCCTTTTCCTTGCTGTCGGGTACTTTATCTTCTTTTCCTTCAAAAGCTCAACAATGTTAGCCCCTTTACCGTGAAACTTATGTTTTAAAGCACTTTCCCTAAGCATTCTGGAAACATCCTTAATAATGAGGGGCTGCTTCTTCATGATCCCGAACTTCTCCTTATACTCATTCACGGTTAAGGAGTGCTTCTTAAGATGAGCTGTATTCAGAGCCCTTAACCACCTGCCGCAAATAGCACACTGAACTTTTTTCTCCTCTATTAGCTCCCACGCCTCTTTCCCCTTGGGGGGAACACAATATTTCTCAAGATTAAACCTGTCAATCAAATGTCTCAACCCCTTCCTCGTTATACTGATACCGGGAAATTCTTCCCTGAGCCTTTCCAAAATCTCCTCATCAGTCATTGTTTTTATCAGCTCCGCAATCCTGTTTATGTACTCATCCGAATATTTTGGGTGTGAATATTTTGAATCCCTGTAGTACCTGCCCAATTCATATACCTCCAAAAGTTCTCTATAAAAAATATAAAACACCTAAACCATTTCCAGCAAAGGAGATAAAAATGGAAAATTTAACATTCTTTCTCTTCCTACTTGCCCTGATACTTATTCTAGGAATAACGTCAGACAATGATGACTACCCATTCGAAAACCACCCTCCTGAAGATAATACGGACAATAACTGGGAAGACAAACCATAGTAAGAAAATTTTTTCTTACATGAAAGGAACTGCCCCACCCCTCATTTTTTCTCCAAAACACTTTTTATACGTAAAACTGCCTGATCCAAAACACTCTGAACCCTCATCATCTCCTCGTCTAAAACAGCTCTTTCATCTTCAGATAGCTTCGACCACCTCTTCCTTATCTTGTGTGTCAAACTTCTCAACTGCTTCATGTTTTCGGAAAAACTGGCATAAGGAAAAATTTCCTCTCCTGGATCCCCACTCAAAAGACTCCTTGCCTTCCTTATTATAGCTTTCGCATCAGACAACGATAAAGGAACCTTCCCATCCTCAGTTTTAGGAAAACCTTCTATAAGTCTAAGTACAGCACTGAAAAGCTCTGGCTGTTTTGAAGCTTTGTTTATCTCATAAGCCACATAATACTTCCAGCTATTTTTTACCATCAAATCCTTCACCTTCGGATGTATTGAAAAATAAAGCTTCAGCATAGCTCCAAAGGTATCCCAACCGGAAATGTTCAGATCCCCTAAAATTGAAACTATCTTGTTTCTCATTTTTATCTCTTTTTCTGTTATAGGCTGCTTGTTCCTTCCTGTTTCCTTGTTTGATAACAGGTAGTAAAACTTCTTAACTTCCTCGGGTTTCAATCCCAAAAGCAATTCTATCGCATAAAGGGCGGTAACTATCTTGTCGTAATCAGATAGGTTTTCCCGGTACTGGTTTTCAGCAACCATCATCCTGAAAGCTGTAGCATCATCAACATCAACAATGTAAGCAAGAATCTTTTTCCACCCCAGAAGCTTTGCAGCTTCTATCCTTAAATGCCCTGCAATCCTCTCAAACCTATCTCCTTTCACCCTTAAAAGAACAGGCTGGATTTGACCGTGATTTTTTAAGCTCTCAGAGAGCTTCATTATAAACGCCTTCGGAATATAGACCCTGTCATGAAACTTAGGAGGGTCTATTCTATCAAGTGGAACTTCAAATATGCCCGTCCCTTTCCTCCCTACAAGCACTTTCACTTCTCCGTCCTCAACCGGAATACCATCCAATGAAGTGTCCAGACTTTCCACATCCTCGGCACCGATTTCCTCAACATCCATAAAATCGTAATCCCCAACAGAAAATTTCATCATCTTTTCCGCCAAGCTTTTCCTTTCCTTTTTTGCCATGATAAATCCTCCTGCAGTTAATTTCTAACAGCTGCTTTCTCTTCTGCAGAAAACCTTTCCAAAACAGAACCTATGGCGTCCCTTAAAGCAACGACATCGTCTAAAACTCTCGATCTGCTCCTGTCCTTCTTCTCAACGTAATCTCTTAAAAACATGTCTTCACTGACAGCAGCCTCCCAGGCCACAAGCCTCCTTATCCTGGGAAGCCAGATATCCTCCCCAACATGCTTTATTATTCCCAAGCTCATGTACTGCATGTAAAACTTCTGGAGCTGGGCCATCTCAGATAAAATGACCTCTTCCCTGGTCTTCTCAAAAAACACCGGAATAAACCCACCGACATTAACTTTCATTCTCCTGAATTTTGCCTCTCTCAATATAGATTCCAGAAATGACCTTGTCCCGGTATTGTCGTGAAAATTCACCCTCTGGGGAATAAACAGAATGTCTGAAGCCAAAAGAACCGAAGAAAGAAAAAAACCAAGAACACCAGGAGGATCTATTATTATTAGATCGTACTCATCTCTTACCCTGTCAACGTAATCCCTCAATATGTACTCTCTTGCAGGAACAGAACTTTCCGCTACACCTTGAAGCTTTTTACTCGAAAAAATAACATCAAAGTTTTCCTTCACGCTATAGGGCTTTGAATAAGGATCATCAGACAAAGAAAAACCACCACCTAAAACATCCTCATCATACAACCTCATAATGGAGCTTTCCCTGTAATCCGGATGCTCTCCATCAGGAACCCCTAAGAATTGCGTGATAGTAGCCTGAGGATCAAAATCAATGAGCAAAACCCTTTTACCCTTCCTTGAAAACTCATCTGCCATAGTCAGAGCAAGACTTGTCTTTGCAACCCCTCCTTTTGCGTTTGCAAATGCCATCGAAACAGCTCCCATTTCCGTTTACCTCCATACAAAAAATCATTAACTTACACATACATTTCGTAACAAAAAAACATCACTTTAATTCTTCCTAAAGTAAGAAAAAGTTTTCTTACTATCCTAAAGATTTATTAAATAGTTTATCCCAAAAAAGCAAAAGCTCTTATCAAAAATCTTCCTGGAGAAAGCACTAAATGGGAAAACTTAAAAACCTCTTAACCCTGTTCTTCATACACCACCCGAAATATATATTAGAACCGGACGCCAACCTTATAAAACAGAAAAGTCTTGATTTCATGTCAAACTGGACAAAAGAAAGGGCAGAAACAAATCTATCCCAAACAGAATATAAAAACCTACTGTGTTCTGCCGGATGGATGGGCCAGACAAAACTCCCAAGATACAAGATAAAAGAACAAATATTAGAAAACCTGAGAACAGCAGCAAAGGAAATGGAAAAAACAGTTTCTTCAGTGGAAGCCTCCCTTCTTAATTTAATCCTAAACAACCATAATTACAAAACTTCTTCAGCCAATGATGATTATAATTTTTTAAAAGATCCAGAACAATTCGATTACAAGGGGTGGACAAAAAAGAAATACAATTTAGAGGAAAGGATAGCATTCAACAAATACCTTTTGTTCCTAAACAAAAACAAAATGATAAGAATAAAAAACTACGATGAATACTTTTTTTGTAATTACAAAATAAAAATAATAGAAGACAGGCTCGAAATTCAATACAGTACAGGACATCAGGTAAAAGAAAAAATAAAGGAGTACCTCTATAAAAAGCAGAAAAAACTAGATCTTGAAAACATAACAAAAGCACTTGAGATAGAGCTTGAAAAAACAAAAAATCACATAAACTGGCTTGAAGAAGAAATAACAGCTCCTACATTGGTCTTCTCCCCTTCAAATACTTTACAAAAAAGGAAGA
>Ga0256832_1000158_pt1 | contig 41286 bp, 48 predicted proteins | sample 134614metaG_FD_190534 | JGI IMG/M metagenome (GOLD analysis project Ga0256832, IMG submission 190534) | Hydrothermal vent microbial communities from Lau Basin, Pacific Ocean - 134-614 | ecosystem: Environmental > Aquatic > Marine > Hydrothermal vents | place: Pacific Ocean: Lau Basin | collected...
TGCCAAGGTGCTGATTCAACGTGGAAAGTCCGGGCGCGGCAAGCTGGTGATCAGCTACTCGTCACTCGACGAGCTGGACGGCATCATCGATCATATCCATTAGTCGCGTGAGCGGGGGGCGGAATTGGGGTAATCCCTGATGCAAGTTCGATTGATGGCAGTGCTAAAGAAATTTATTTGGCATTGACCCTCCCACGCCTTCCGCCTATACTTCCGCGCCATTGGCCCGGGCCTGTGCGATTGGGGGATCCTGTGTCTTTGACGGACAAAACACAGGCCAGGCGGCTGCTGGGTCGGCAGCTGATGGTGGCGCTGTCGCTGAGTCTGGCATTGCTGCCGTTCGGCCGGGTCCACGCATATTCCGCGTTGCTGGGGGGAGGGGTCGCGTTCCTCGGCAGCCTGTATTTTGCTGGCAGGGTGTTCGTGCGCTACCGCGCCGAGCGACCGCAACGGCTGCTCGGCGGATTCTATCTTGCCGAGATCGGCAAGCTGCTGATCGTGAGCGCGTCGTTCGCCGCCATCGTGATCCTGGTCAAGCCGTTGAGCATGATCGCGCTGCTCGCGGCGTATCTTTGCGTCCAGTGGATCGCGCCCCTGCTGTTGCGCTGACGGCGCGCCGGTTTTTTATTATATCAATATACGGTTCATGGAAATGTCCTCGGAAACCCTGACATCCGCTGAATACATCCACCACCACCTCACCAACCTGACCTATGGCCGCTTTGCCGATGGCCACTGGGGATTCGCGCACAGTGGCGAAGAGGCCAGGGAGATGGGCTTCTGGGCGATCCACGTCGACACCATGTTCTGGTCGATCCTGCTCGGCGCCTTGTTCCTCTGGGGCTTCTCGCGCGTTGCGCGGAACGCCACCCGTGGCGTTCCGAGTGGCTTCCAGAACCTCGTCGAGGGTCTGGTCGATTTCGTCAACAACAGCGTGCGCGGTTCGTTTTCGCACAAGAACGATCTGGTCGCGCCGCTCGCGCTGACCCTGTTGGTGTGGATCTTCCTGATGAATCTGATGGACCTGATTCCGGTCGACGTGCTGCCGTGGGTCTCGCAGCGCCTTGGCATCCATTACCAGAAAGTGGTGCCGACCACCGACCCGAACGCCACCTTCGGCATGGCGATCGGCGTCTTTCTGCTGACGCTCTACTACAGCATCAAGATCAAGGGCGTCGGCGGCTTCGTCGGCGAGCTGACCCTGCATCCGTTCGAATCGAAGAATCCGATCGTCAAGCTGTTGTTCATCCCGGTGAACTTCTTCCTCGAATTCGTTTCGCTGATCGCCAAGCCGGTCTCGTTGTCGCTGCGACTTTTCGGCAACATGTATGCCGGCGAGATGATCTTCATCCTGATCTCGCTGATGTACAGCGCCGGCGTCGTGCTCGGCGTGTTCGGCGGCGCCTTGCAGTTCGTCTGGGCGGTGTTCCACATCCTCGTCATCACGTTGCAGGCGTTCATCTTCATGACGCTGACCATCGTCTACCTGGATATGGCCCACAGCGAGCAACACTGATTTCCTGTCCTGCGGCAGGCTGCATTCTTCACATCTCAATCAACTCATCTTCTGACGGGAGACAATCATGGAATCTGCTCTGTTATACATCGCTGGTGCATTGATGATGGGCCTCGGCGCGCTCGGCGCGGCGGTCGGCATCGGTATCCTGGGTGGCCGTTTTCTCGAAGGCGCCGCGCGCCAGCCGGAACTGATCCCGATGCTGCGCACCCAGTTCTTCATCGTCATGGGCCTGGTCGACGCGGTACCGATGATCGCGGTCGGTTTGGCGATGTACGTTCTGTTCGCTGTTGCCTAGACTTTGGAACCCCACCACTCATCCCGAGTTTCCATGTGATTGACGGGGAAGCGATATGAACATCAACCTGACCCTGCTGGGGCAGCTCATCACCTTTGCGATCTTTGTCTGGTTTACGAAGAAATTCGTCTGGACGCCGATTCTCGCGGCGCTGGAAGAGCGCCAGAAGAAGATCGCCGACGGACTCGCCGCCGCCGATCGCGGAAAGCACGAGCAGGAACTGGCCGAGCAGCGCGCCGCCGAGCGCCTGCACGAGGCCAAGGCGCAGGCCGCCGAGATCATCTCGTTGGCGCAGAAGCGCGCCGCCGAGATTGTCGACGAGGCCAAGGAAGACGCGCGCGCCGAGGGTGAGCGCATCCTGACCGCGGCGAGGGCCGAGATCGAGCAGGAGGCCAACCAGGCGCGCGAGGAGCTGCGCAAGAAGATCGGTTCGCTGGTGATTGCCGGCGCGGAGAAGATCCTGCGCAAGGAGATCAATGCCGACGCGCACCAGAAAGTCATCGAATCGATAGCCAGCGAGATATAGGGCGGAGCCATGGCGGATGAATCAAGCACCCTGGCGCGGCCCTATGCCGAGGCCATCTTCGAACTTGCCGGCGAAACCGGCAAGTTGACGGAATGGTCCGAGATGCTCGCCTTTCTTGCCGCGGTGATCGAAAACCCGGCGATGGATGGCGTGATCGGCAACCCGCGCCTGGATCGTGAGCGCATGACCGAGCTGCTGCTCGATATCGGCGAGGAGCGGCTCGACGAGGAAGGCCGGAATCTGGTCCGTCTGTTGGTGCGCAACGGGCGCGTTGCGCTGTTGCCGCGCATCGCTGAACAGTTCGAGCAGCGCAAGGCCGATGCCGAGGGCGTGATCGACGTCCATGTCACCAGCGCGTATGCGATGAAGCCCGCGCAGCAGAAGATGCTCGCCGGCATGCTGGAGAAGCGCCTGGGCAAGAAGGTCGAGATCCGCAGCGAAAAAGACCCGAGCCTGCTCGGCGGCGTGGTGATCCGCGCCGCCGACACCGTTATCGACGGTTCGCTCCGTGGCCAGCTACAACGCCTGGCAACCGAATTGGAAATCTAAGCGAGAAGCCATCATGCAACTCAATCCTTCAGAAATCAGTGATCTGATCAAGAGCAAGATCGAGAAGTTCGATCTCTCCACCGAGGCCCACAACGAGGGCACCGTCGTCGCGGTAACCGATGGCATCGTGCGTATCCACGGTCTGGCCGACGCCATGCAGGGCGAGATGCTGGAATTCCCCGGCAAGGTCTACGGCATGGCGCTGAACCTCGAGCGCGATTCGGTCGGCGCCGTCGTGCTCGGCGATTACAAGGGCATCACCGAGGGTGATGCGGTGAAATGCACCGGGCGCATCCTCGAAGTGCCGGTCGGGCCCGAACTGCTCGGTCGCGTGGTCGACGCGCTGGGCAATCCGCAGGATGGCAAGGGGCCGGTCGAGACCCGTCTGAGCTCGCCGATCGAGAAGGTCGCGCCGGGCGTCATCGCCCGCAAGTCGGTCGACCAGCCGGTGCAGACCGGCATCAAGGCGATCGACGCGATGGTGCCGATCGGTCGCGGTCAGCGCGAGCTGATCATCGGCGACCGTCAGACCGGCAAGACCGCCGTCGCGATCGACGCGATCATCAACCAGAAAGGCACCGGCATCAAGTGCATCTATGTCGCGGTCGGTCAGAAGAATTCCTCGATCGCCGCGCTGGTGCGCAAGCTCGAGGAACACGGTGCGATGGAGCACACCATCATCGTGGCCGCGCCGGCCGCCGAATCGGCCGCGATGCAGTACATCGCCCCCTATGCCGGCTGCACCATGGGCGAGTACTTCCGCGACCGCGGCGAGGACGCCTTGATCATCTATGACGATCTGACCAAGCAAGCCTGGGCCTATCGTCAGGTGTCGCTGCTGCTGCGTCGTCCGCCGGGTCGCGAGGCCTATCCGGGAGATGTCTTCTATCTGCACTCGCGTCTGCTCGAGCGCGCCGCGCGCATCAACGAGCACGAAGTCGAGAAGCTGACCAACGGCGAGGTCAAGGGCAAGACCGGTTCGCTGACCGCGTTGCCGATCATCGAGACCCAGGCGGGCGATGTTTCGGCCTTCGTGCCGACCAACGTGATCTCGATCACCGATGGTCAGATCTTTCTCGAAACCGACCTCTTCAACGCGGGTATCCGTCCGGCCATCAACGCCGGCCTGTCGGTATCGCGCGTCGGTGGCGCGGCCCAGACCAAGATCATCAAGAAGCTCGGCGGCGGTGTGCGCCTGGCGCTTGCCCAGTATCGCGAGCTGGCCGCCTTCTCGCAGTTCGCCTCGGATCTGGACGACGCCACCCGCGCCCAGCTGGATCGCGGTCAGCGCGTCACCGAGCTGATGAAGCAGGCGCAGTATTCCCCCCTCAGCATTGCTGAAATGGCGATCTCCTTGTTTGCCGCGAATGAAGGCTACATGGATGATGTCGAAGTCAACAAGATCGTCGATTTCGAGGCCGCGCTGCATGACTACATGCGCTCGCAACACAAGGAACTGCTCGACCGGATCAACGAGAGCGGCGACTACGACAGCGAGATCGAGAATGCTTTCCACGAGGCATTGAAGGATTTCAAGGCAAATCACACCTGGTAAGCGGGGCTGAGCCATGGCAGTTGGAAAAGAGATTCGCACGCAGATCGGCAGTATCAAGAATACGCAGAAGATCACCAGTGCGATGGAGATGGTCGCCGCGAGCAAGATGCGCAAGGCGCAGCAGCGCATGGAGGCGACACGCCCCTATGCCGACAAGATGCGTCAGGTGATCTCGCACCTGGCCAAGGCGCACCCGGAGTATCGGCATACCTTCATGATCGCGCGCGATGTCAGCCGCGTCGGCTATATCATCATCTCGTCCGATCGCGGCCTGTGCGGCGGCCTCAACAGCAATCTGTTCCGCAAGCTGGTAAAGGAGATGCAGAAGCAGCGCGAGGCCGGTATCGAGCTGGATTTCTGCACCATCGGCAGCAAGGCCTCGGCGTTCTTCAAACGCTTCGGTGGTAACGTCGTCGGCAATGCCGAGCACCTTGGCGACAGCCCGCGCATCGAAGACCTGATCGGCACCGTCAAGGTCATGCTCGATGCCTACAAAGAGGGTCGGGTCGACCGCATCTGCATCGCCTACAACCGCTTCGTCAACACCATGACCCAGGAACCGACGATCGAGCAGCTGGCGCCGATCGTCTCCGGGGAGGATGAGCAGAAGCGCCATCCGTGGGATTACATCTACGAGCCCGACGCGAAGGAGGTGCTCGAAGGTCTGCTGGTGCGCTATATCGAATCGCTGGTCTACCAGGGCGTGGTCGAGAACGCGGCCTGCGAACAGTCGGCGCGGATGATCGCGATGAAGGCGGCCACCGACAACGCCGGCGAGCTGATCGACGAATTGCAGCTGATCTACAACAAGGCGCGCCAGGCGGCGATCACGCAGGAAATCTCCGAGATCGTCAGCGGGGCGGCGGCCATCGGTGGTTGAGACCGTGACCAGACAACCCAATCGAAACACTTTGAGAAAGCTGCCGAGGCAGCGATGAGGATCCAACAATGAGTTCGGGCAAAGTCGTCGAAATTATTGGCGCGGTGGTGGATGTAGAGTTTCCGCGCGACAGCATTCCAAAGGTCTACGAGGCGCTTCGCATCGAGTCCGCCGATCTGACCCTGGAGGTTCAGCAGCAACTGGGCGATGGGGTCGTGCGCACCATCGCGATGGGAAGCACCGACGGCCTGAAGCGGGGCGTCGAGGTCACCGCCACCGGCGCGCCGATCAGCGTGCCGGTGGGTCAGGCCACGCTCGGTCGCATCATGGACGTGCTGGGCCGTCCGGTCGACGAGAAGGGCGACATCCCGACCGACGAGCGCATGCCGATCCACCGTCCGGCGCCGAAGCTCGACGAACAGGCGGCGGCCACGGAGATCCTCGAGACCGGCATCAAGGTCATCGACCTGATCATGCCGATCGCGAAGGGCGGCAAGGTCGGCCTGTTCGGCGGGGCCGGCGTCGGCAAGACCGTGACGCTGATGGAGCTGATCCGCAACATCGCGGTCGAGCACTCTGGCTTCTCGGTGTTCGCCGGGGTCGGCGAGCGTACCCGCGAAGGCAACGATTTCTACTACGAGATGCAGGAAGGCGGGGTGCTCGACAAGGTCGCGCTGGTCTACGGCCAGATGAACGAGCCGCCCGGCAACCGCCTGCGCGTTGCGCTGACCGGCCTGACGATGGCCGAATATTTTCGCGACGAGGGTCGCGACGTGTTGATGTTCGTCGACAACATCTACCGCTACACGTTGGCTGGAACCGAGGTCTCGGCCTTGCTCGGCCGCATGCCGTCGGCGGTGGGTTATCAGCCGACCCTGGCCGAGGAGATGGGCGTGTTGCAGGAGCGCATCACCTCGACCAAGACCGGCTCCATCACCTCGTTCCAGGCGGTTTATGTACCGGCCGACGACCTCACCGACCCGTCGCCGGCGACCACCTTCGCCCACCTCGACGCCACCCTGGTGCTGTCGCGCCAGATCGCCGAGTTGGGCATCTACCCGGCGGTCGATCCGCTGGATTCCACCTCGCGCATCCTCGACCCGCATGTCGTCGGTCAGGAGCACTACGATGTCGCGCGCGGCGTGCAGGGCCTGTTGCAGCGTTACAAGGAGCTGAAGGACATTATCGCGATTCTCGGCATGGACGAGCTCTCCGAGGAAGACAAGCTGACCGTCTCGCGCGCGCGCAAGGTGCAGCGCTTCTTGTCGCAGCCGTTCTTCGTCGCCGAGGTGTTCACCGGCGCGCCCGGTAAATATGTAACGCTGAAGGACACCATCAAGAGCTTCAAGGCCATCGTCGACGGCGAATACGACCATTTGCCCGAACAGGCCTTCTATATGTGCGGCGGCATCGACGAGGTCGTGGCCCGCGCCGATGCGATGAAGGACACGGCCTGACAACGGCGGGAGACGGACAATGGCCATGACAATTCACGTCGATATCGTCAGCGCGGAGGGGGAGATCTTCTCCGGGTTGGCCGAGATGGTGTATGCGCCGGCGGTGATGGGCGAGGTCGGCATCGCGCCGCGCCATGCCCCGTTGGTTACGCGCATGAAGCCGGGCGAGGTGCGCGTCGACCGGGGCGCGGGCAAGGAGATGCTCGATATCTTCATCTCCGGCGGCATTCTCGAGGTACAGCCCGATGTCGTGACCATCCTCGCCGATACCGCGATCCGCGCCGAGGATCTCGACGAGGCCGCCGCGCTCGAAGCCAAGGAGCGCGCCGAGAAGGCGATGAAGGACCGCGCCTCCGATTTCGAGTACGCCAAGGCCAAGTCCGAGCTGGCCGAGGCGATGGCCCAGCTTCAGGCGATTCAAAAGATCCGCGAGCGTACCTCGAAACACTGAGCAGGGCGCCGGGGGGCGGCGTAGGGCAATCGCGCTTAAATGCCATTGACCCGACAGGGCGTAGGCTCGATCAAGCGAAGTGGATCGGGCGACAGCGCCAAGCCTTTGAAGTCAGGAAACGTCAAGCGAAATCAAGCGCGATTGCCCTGGTGGGTGGCTCAGGAACTGTGGTCCGGATCGACAATGGAGTATAGAATACAGCGGTCCCGGCGCGGTGCGGGGCCGCTTTTTTGTGTGCGTCGAGGCGCATGCGCACCCAGGCAGCGAGAAATCCATGAGTAAACAACAGGTAACCGAAGGCAAGTATGTGTCGTTGACCTACTCAATCTCCGACGAGAATGGCAACGTCGTCGAGCAGAACGACCTTCCGGTGGGCTACGTCTTCGGCGGAGATGCCGAGCTGATCGGCGGCATGGACGAGGCCCTGCGCGGCAAGCGTCCCGGCGACAAGGTCGTCGTCGAGGTGCCGCCCGAAAAGGGCTTCGGCGCGCGCGACCCCGAGCTGACCTTCGTCGATGACATCGCCAATGTGCCCGAGCAATTCCGCTTTGTCGGCGCCGAGGTGACCATGGCCAACGAGGCCGGCGAGACCAAGACCTTCCACGTCTCGCGCATCGAGGACGGCAAGGTCACGATCGACGGCAACCACCCGCTCGCCGGCAAGACCTTGAACGTCGCGGTCAACATCCTCGATGTGCGTGACCCGACCCCGGAAGATCTCGCCACCGCCGGCAAGCCGCCAGGCACCACGTTGAACTGAAACCCGCCACCAAGGAATCCCCGATGAGTCTGGCAGTCGTCATCCTTGCCGCGGGCAAGGGCACGCGGATGAAGTCCGCGCTTCCGAAGGTACTGCATCCGCTGGCCGGCCGGCCATTGTTGCGGCACGTCGTCGATACCGCCCGCCGCCTCGATCCGGCGCGCATCGTCGTGGTCTACGGCCACGGTGGCGAGCAGGTGCGCGCGCGCATCCGCGGTGACGACATCGAGTGGATCGAGCAGGCCGAGCAGCTCGGCACCGGTCATGCCGTACAGCAGGCGCTGCCCGCGCTTGCCGGCATCCAGCGGACCCTGGTGCTCTATGGGGACGTGCCGCTGATCCGCGAGACGACACTGCGGCGGTTTCTCGATGCCGCGGCGACGACCTCGATCGGGCTCATCAGTCAGATACTGGACGACGCCAGCGGTTATGGTCGCATCGTGCGTGATGCCAGTGGCCGGGTGCGCGCGATCGTTGAGCACAAGGACGCCACTCCGGAGCAGCTGGCGATCCGCGAGATCAACACCGGCATCATGACCTTCGACAATCCGCGTCTGGCCGAATGGCTCGGGGGCCTGCGCAACGATAACGCCCAGGGAGAGTACTATCTCACCGACCTGGTCGCCGCCGCGGTCGCGACCGGCGAGGAGGTCGCGACCGCCTCGCCGGATCATCCGGCCGAGGTCGCGGGCGTCAACGACCGCGCCCAGCTCGCCGCGCTCGAGCGCGTCTACCAGGGGTGGCGAGCCGAAGCCTTGATGCGTGATGGCGTCTCATTGGCCGATCCGGCGCGCATCGACGTGCGCGGCGAGTTGAAGGCAGGGCAGGACGGCTTCATCGACATCAACTGCGTATTCGAGGGGCGGGTGCGTCTCGGCGAGGGTGTGCGCATCGGACCGAACTGCATGCTACGGGACGCCGAGATCGGAGACGGCGCCGAGATCCTGGCGAACAGCCATATCGACGGCGCGCGGGTCGGCCCCGGCAGCCGGGTCGGTCCGTTCGCGCGGCTGCGTCCCGGCACCGATCTGGTGGAAGCCGCGCATATCGGCAACTTCGTCGAGTTGAAGAACGCCCATGTCGGTACCGGCAGCAAGATCAATCACCTGAGCTATGTCGGCGATGCCGAAGTCGGCAGCGGGGTCAACATCGGCGCCGGTGTCATCACCTGCAACTATGACGGCGCCAATAAGCACCGTACCCGGATCGGCGACAACGCCTTCATCGGTTCCGACGTACAGCTGATCGCGCCGGTCGAGGTAGGCGCCGGCGCGACGATCGGCGCCGGCTCGACCCTTGTCAAGGATGCGCCGGACGGAGAACTGACGCTGAGTCGGGCGCGCCAGGTCACGGTGGAAGGCTGGAAGCGCCCGGTAAAGAAGACCGACTGAACTACCGCGAGGAATGGCCGAATCCCTGTATACTCGTCATCGCAAGGCGTACTCGTCGCCGCTGCCCGATCCGCGGTACATGGTCGGACCTGCGCTTTTGTCGGGCCGATTTGTTAGCGGTTAGTGAAGTCGTTACATTTATTTGACCGGATTGGATTACAGACTATGTGTGGAATCGTTGGAGGCATCGCGCAGCGTGACGTAGCGCCGATCCTGATCGAAGGGTTGCGGCGGCTGGAATATCGCGGCTACGACTCGGCCGGTCTCGCGGTGTTGGACGAGTTGGGTCGCCTGCGCCGCGAGCGTACCCAGGGCAAGGTCCAGAAGCTGGCCGATGCGCTGGCCGAGAGCGAGCTGCATGGCCGGATCGGCGTCGCCCACACCCGCTGGGCGACCCACGGCGAGCCGGCGGTGCGCAACGCCCATCCCCATGTCTGCCGCAACGCGGTCGCGGTGGTGCATAACGGCATCATCGAGAACCACGCCGAGTTGCGCCGCCAGCAAGAGAAACAGGCGCATGTCTTCACCTCGGACACCGATACCGAGGTCATCGTCCACGCGATCTACGACCATCTGCAACGCGGCGGAGACTTGTTCGACGCGGTGCGCCAGACCGTGGCCGGGCTGCACGGCGCCTATGCGCTCGGGGTCATCGCGGTCAACGAGCCGGATCGCCTGATCGCCACCCGACACGGCAGCCCGCTGGTGATCGGCGTCGGCATCGGCGAGAACTTCATCGCCTCCGACGTCTATGCCCTGCTGCCGGTGACCCAGCGCTTCATCTTTCTGGAAGAGGGCGACATCGCCGATATCCGCCGCGACAGCATCCGCATCGTCGACAAGCATGGCCAGGAGGTCGAGCGCGAGATTAAGGAATCCGCGCTGTCCGGCGACGCCGTCGGGCGTGGCGGTTATCGCCACTATATGCTCAAGGAGATCCACGAGCAGCCGCGCGCGATCGCCGATACCCTCGAAGGACGGATCGCAGAAGACAGCGTGTTGGCGAATGCCTTCGGTGCCGCGGCCGAGGCGATCTTCGCCGATACCCATGCGATCCAGATCGTCGCCTGCGGCACCTCTTATCACGCTGGCATGGTCGCGCGCTACTGGTTCGAGGGCCTGACCGGCCTGCCGTGCCAGGTCGAGGTCGCCAGCGAATTCCGCTACCGCAAGCATGTGGTCGCGCCCGGCACCCTGTTCGTCACCATCTCGCAGTCCGGCGAGACCGCCGATACCCTCGCCGCGCTGAAGCTCGCCAGGCAACTCGGCTACGCCGCCTCGCTGGCGATCTGCAACGTGCCGGAGAGCTCGTTGGTGCGGGAGTCCGATCTTGTGCTCTTGACCCGTGCCGGTCCCGAGATCGGTGTCGCCTCGACCAAGGCGTTCACCACCCAGCTCACCGCCTTGCTGTTGTTGGTGGTTGCGCTTGGCAAGCAGCACGGCCTGCGTCCCGGGCTGGAAGCCGAGCTGGTGGGCGAGCTGCGTCGGCTGCCGGGGATCTGCGAGCAGGTGCTCGAGCTCGATGCGCCGATCGCCGAGTTGGCCGAAGACTTCAACGACAAACACCATGCCCTGTTTCTCGGTCGCGGCACCCAGTACCCGGTCGCGATGGAGGGCGCGCTGAAGCTGAAGGAGATCTCCTATATCCACGCCGAGGCCTACCCGGCGGGCGAGCTCAAGCACGGCCCGCTGGCGCTGATTGACGAAGACATGCCGGTGATCGCGGTGGCGCCGAACAACAGTCTGCTCGAAAAGCTCCAGTCCAACCTCGAGGAGGTACGCGCGCGCGGTGGTCGTCTCTATGTGTTTGCCGACGCCCGCGTCACGATGGAGTCCAGCGACGAGGTTCGGGTGATCGAGGTCGACAACACCGAGACCGCCATCGCCCCGGTCGTGTTCACCATCCCGTTGCAATTGCTGTCCTACCATGTCGCGGTGCTGAAGGGCACCGATGTCGACCAGCCGCGCAATCTGGCGAAGTCGGTTACTGTGGAATAGGGCTTTTCTCCGGCCCTCTGGTCGTGTATCCTACGCGCTCTCGCGGGTCGTTAGCTCAGTCGGTAGAGCAGTGGATTTTTAATCCATTGGTCATAGGTTCGAATCCTATACGACCCACCATCTCCCCGTTTGCGGCGTACCGGGGCCGCTTCCGATCCGGCTGCTGCGGACTGTTCCCGTTTCTGGCGAGCAAACCCGGGGTGGCGACCGCGGGCCGCTCAGGCCACGCTGTCGATGTCGGCGATCAACTCGTCTTCCAGCCACTGATGAAGAAAGCCGGCCGCGCGCGCGGGAATATGGGCTTCATCGATCCACTCCACCAGTCCAGCGCAGACGCTGGAAAAATCCACGCCTTCACGCATCTGGCCCAGGGCCCAGGCCTCGTCAACCGGCAATGACCGGTAGCGGGTTCGTTGGTCAGCCGAGCGCCAGATCGCCCAGGTTTCCACTTCGGGAAGCGCTTGGGGCGGGATGGGATCGCTTTCGGCTTCGATCGCGCGCCACAGCGCCACCGTGTTCCAGTGGTGGTGGCGCAGCGCTTGCAGGCTGGGTGCGAAGCGCAGGCGCAGCCCGGCCCACCGCTCGGGCGGGATCCGGCGCAGCGTTTCGCGCTCCAGCGGGCGGGCATCGGGGGCGTCGAAGGCGCCGCGCAGCGCCCATTCGAAATCCGCCATCTCGGCGAGCAACGGGGTGTCCCGCCAGGGCGGGCGTTCGGCGAGGAAATGGGCGAGCTGGTCGCCAAACCAGCGGATCGAACGGTAGCTGGACGGATGAGCCTCGAGATAGGCGGCGCCGAGTGCCGCGAAGCCTTCATCGCCGAGCAGGGTATGAACCGCCGGGTAGGCGTCGCTCAAGGCTTCGATCAGGCGCAGGCGGTAGGCGTCGCTGTAGATACCCAGCCGGGTCTCGATGGGAAAGCGCGGGGTGCCCACGATCAGTTCGCGCACCTGTTCGTCGCCATTGGTCAGGTGGCGTTGCAGGGCCTCCTGGATGTCTCGCAGGGAGCGTTCAGCCATTGGCGGCCTCGGGGTGGATGCGATCCCCGGCGATTCGACGGGCCTGCTCGAGCTCGGCCAGCAGGTCGGCCAGCGGCGGGATGTTGTCGTCGCGTTCGATCATCGTCGAGACATTGCCGTAGCGTTCCACGGCTTGTTCGTAGAGACTCCATACCGATGGGATGATCCCGGCATCGTGGGTGTCGATGGCGTAATCGCCGAAATCACTGTGTCCGGCGAGATGGAACTGTTGCACCCGTTCGCCGGCAATCCCTTCGAGATAGGCGCGAGGGTCGAAGTCGTGGTTCAGCGCGCTGACATGGATGTTGTTGATGTCGAGCAGGATCAGGCAATCGGCGCGCTCGCTGATGGCGTTGAGAAATTCCCATTCGGTGAGTTGCGAATCGGCGTAGCTGATATAGCTGGAGACGTTCTCCAGCAGGATGCGGCGGCCGAGGTAGTCTTGCACCCGCATCACGCGTTCGACGACATGGGCGATGGCTTCCTCGGTATAGGGGAGTGGCAGCAGGTCATGCAGGTTGAGGCCGTTGATGCCGGTCCAGCACAGGTGATCGGAGATCCAGCGGGGTTCGATCTCGTCGGCGAGCGCCTTGAGCTGCTTCAGGTAGTCCTGATCGAGCGGGTCGGTCGAGCCGATCGACAGGGAGACCCCGTGCATCACCAGCGGATAGCGTTCGGCGATGCGCGCGAGAAAGTAGCGCGGCTTGCCGCCGGGCACCAGATAGTTTTCGCTGAGGATCTCGAACCAATCGATGGCCGGATCGGTATCGAGAATTTCGTGGTAGTGCTCCTTGCGCAGGCCAAGGCCGTAGCCGAGCGAGGGATATCGGGACAAATCAGTGGTATCCGGGAGAGCTTTGGAGCAAAACCGGCGGGCATGGTACCCGCCGGAGGTGGGTCAGCTCTTGATTTCGCCGCCCTTGTCGATGCATTCGGATGCGCTCATCGGCAGCCAGCCCAGGCCTTTGCACTTGTTCTGACCCTTGCACTTGTTGCTGGCGGTGGCGCAGGCGGTGGTGCCCTTGCACGAGTTCACGCCGTAGCAGTGGACCTTGGCCGAGCCGGCCTTGGCGCTGCTTTCCGACATGCCCGACATGCCGGGCATGCTGTCACAGCCGGTGAGCAGGAAGGCGGCGGCCGCGCCGGCGAGTGCGACACCACTGGTTTTCTTTACACTATTCATTCAGATGACTCCTTAAGAGTGGTTTGTGTTTTGTTCTTGGGCCGCATCCTACAATGAGGGTGGCGTACAGGCCCCTCCAGCCGTCAGGCGAGGCCTGGCGGCATTTTGATAGACCGGCGCGCAAGCGGTTTTCTTTCCGTTCATGGCTCGGTCGGCGACGAGTATATACTCGTCGCTCATGAATTTTCGGATTTTCGAGAGCGTTCCTCGTGCCCGTGGGCTAGGCGCGGAAACGAGTCATAGCCCATTCTATGGCGAGTTTCCGCAACAACGCCCACGGGTGCGAGGGGCGGTCGCAGTGGCCGAAAATTCATGGGCGACGAGTATAGAATAGATTCCCGGTCGTGTTACAGGTTTTTTCGCCACGGATTGCCTTTTGGGACATCGGCTACATCAGAAAAAGCTTGGCAAGGCCGAGAAAGGCGAAGAAACCGACGATGTCGGTGACCGTGGTCAGGATCACGCCGCCGGCCAGCGCCGGATCGATGCGCAGGTGGTGCAGAATCAACGGCAGCACCGCGCCGGCGAGCGCGGCGAGCACCAGGTTGACGGTCATCGCGACGCCGATCAGGCCGGCGATATTGACATCTTTCAGCCAGATGCCGGCGATCGTGGCGACCACGGCGGCCCAGATCAGGCTGTTGATCGCGCCGACCGCGAGTTCTTTCAGGATCAGCCAGCGCGAGTTGCTGGCGTTGAGCTGGCCGAGCGCGATGCCGCGGATCGTCAGCGTCAATGTCTGGCTGCCGGCGATGCCGCCCATGCTGGCGACGATCGGCATCAGCACCGCGAGCGCGACGTATTGTTGCAGTACGTCTTCGAACAGGCTGATGACCCAGGAGGCGAGAAAGGCGGTGCCGAGGTTGACGCCCAGCCATACCGCGCGGCGCTTGGCGCTGTCGAGCACTGGAGCGAACATGTCTTCTTCCTCGGAGAGACCGGCCTGCCCCATGAATTGGTGTTCGCCTTCCTCGCGCACCAGGTCGAGGACGTCGTCGACGGTGATGCGGCCGAGCAGGCGGCCTTCGTCGTCGACCACCGGCGCCGAGAGCAGATCGTGCTGCTCGAAGCGTTCGGCGACCTTGCGCGCTTCCCAGTTCGCCGGGATCGGCTTCAGATCGAGGCTCATGACCTCGGCCACGGTGTCTTCCGGATCGTGCGTGACCAGCGCTGCAAGACTCAGGGCGCCGAGGTATTTGTCATCGCGGTTGACGACGAACAGGGTGTCGGTGGATGGCGGCACGCGTTCGGAGAGCAGGCGCAGGTAGCGCAATACCACGTCCAGGGTGACTTCTGGACGCACCGTTACGGTGTCGGTGTTCATCAGCCCGCCGGCGGTGTCCTCCGGGTAGGAGAGCACGGCCTTCAGGCGATGCAGATGCTGTGAGTCGAGCGAGGCGATGACCTCGCGCGAGAGGCTCTCGGGGAGGTCTTGCACCAGGTCGGCGAGGTCGTCGATCGGCAGGTCGGTGACCGCGGCGACGATCTGCTGGCCGTCCATGTCCTGAATCAGGTCATCGCGCACCTCGTCGCTGAGCTCGACAAGGACCTCGCCTTCCTTGTCGGGAGGGATCAGCTCCCACACCAGCTGGCGCTCGGCCAGCGGCAGGGATTCGAGAAAGTGCGCGATCTCGGAAGGCGTCAGCGCATTGAGCAGGCGCGCGGTCTGCTGCAGGGTGCCGCTGTCGAAGACGCTCTGCAAGGCCTCCAGGCGGGTTTTTTTCTGGGCTTGGGGCGCGGTTGCAGGCATGGTTTTTCCATCGAGAATGACATACTTGTCGCCCATGAACTCTCGTTTATCAAGGCGGTTCCTCCGCGGAGGCCGAAAAATTCATAGGCGACGAGTATAAATTGATTTTATCAGGACGGAGGCGGGGAAGGAACCGGCGCGGGCGCGCCTGCCAGGGCAATCGCACTCGAATGCCATATAGGCGGAATCGCTATAAGTCTTCCCCTACCCGCACGAGCCATCGAGGTCGTCGAGCACGCCGCGGATGATATCGGCATCGTTGCTCGCGCAGGCCACGCGCAAGGCGCGGTCGAGCTGTTCGGTATCGGCGTCGAGCACCCGTTGCTTGACCGGCAGCAGGGCCGATGGCTGCATGCTGAAGCGTGTCAGGCCAAGCCCCAGCAACAGGCGGGTGTATTGGGTCTCGCCGGCCATCTCGCCGCACATCGAGACCGGGGTGCCGGTTTCCGCGCCGGCGCGAAGGATGTTGCGGATCAGCTGTAACAGCGCTGGATGAGTGGGGTCGTAGAGGTAGGTGACTTCTTCATCCATGCGATCGATCGCGAGGGTGTATTGGATCAGGTCGTTGGTGCCGATCGACAGGAAATCCAGCTCGCGCGCGAGCGGCTCGCAGATCAGTGCGGCGGCGGGTACCTCGATCATGCCGCCGAGCGGGACTTCGGGGTCGAAGGCCAGGCCGTCGCGGCGTAGCTGGCGCTGGGTCGAGGCGATCAGCGCGCGCACCTGGCGCACCTCGTCGACCGAGGACAGCATCGGCAACATGATGCGCAACGGCCCGAGCGCCGAGGCGCGCAACAAGGCGCGCAGTTGCGGCAGGAACAGCTCGGGTTCGGTCAGGCACAGGCGGATCGCGCGCAGCCCGAGCGCTGGGTTGCGACAGCCCTGACTGGGCAGGTTCTCGCACCATTTGTCGGCGCCCAGATCGAGCGTTCGGAACACCACCGGCTTGCCATCCAGCTGCTCGAGCACCCGTTGGTAGACCGCAAAGTGCTCTTCCTCATCCGGGGGGGTGTCGCGGTTCATGTAGAGCCATTCGGTGCGGTACAGGCCGATACCGTCGGCGCCGCTGCGATGCACCAGCTCGACATCCTCGGGCAGCTCGATATTGGCCATCAGCTCGATCTCGACGCCGTCGCGGGTGATCGCCGGCAGTGTCAACAGGGCGTGCAGCGCGGCGTCCTCGCCGCGTTCCTCGCGCAGGCGGCGGTGGTACCAGGCGAGAATTCCAGGGTCGGCCTCGGCAAGCACCGTGCCGTTGTCGGCATCGACGATCAGCAGTTCCCGGTCGCGCAGCAGGCTGGCGACATGACGCGCGCCGACCACCGCCGGGATGCCGAGGCTGTTGGCGAGGATCGCGGTGTGCGACATCGGCCCGCCGAGTTCGGTCACCAGCCCGGCGATGCGATGACGTTTCAGCACGAAGATGTCGGCCGGAGAGATATCGTGGGCCACCACGATGCCGCCGTCGAGCGCATCGTTGTCGTCGAGATCGCGCCGCTGCCCGGTGAGCAGCTTCAGCACTTGGTTGACGAGATGGTTGATATCGTCGCGCCGGGTGCGCAGATAGGGATCCTCGACCGCGTCGAAGACCTTCAGCAGGGCCTCGCGACGGAGCTGCAAGGCCCACTCGGCGGCGCAGCCCTCCTCGCGGATCAGGCTTTCGACCACGCTGCTGAGCGCATCGTCCTGAAGGATCAATAGATGGGTATCGATGAAGGCGACGATGTCGCTCGGCGTGTCTTCCGGGATCTGCTCCCGGATCGCGCGCAGCTCGCCGCGCGCATCGCGCATCGCGGCGCGGAAGCGTTCCAGCTCGCTGTCGGTTTCGCTGGCGGTGACCCAGCGCGGGGTGATGACGATCTCGCCGCCGGGCAGCAGCCAGGCCGGGCCGATGGCGACGTGTCTTCGGCTGCCGACGCCGGTGCCCAGGCAGGCGAAGGTCATTGCGCTTCTCCAAAGCGCGCTTCGACCAGCTCCTCCAGCGCGGCCAACGCGGCCTCGGCGTCTTCCCCCTCGGCCTCGATTGTGATCTCGCTGCCTTGGCTCGCGGCCAGCAGCATCACTCCCATGATGCTTTTGCCGTCGACCTGCTGGCCGTTTCTGGCGATGCGGATCGTCGCGCTGAAATGGCTGGCGCAGGTGACGAATTTGGCTGCGGCGCGCGCGTGCAGGCCGAGTTTGTTGATGATGGTCAGTTTCTTGCTGGGCATGGGAGCACTCTATACAAAACCAAGGAGCAACCCAAGCGGAGTCGGGCTCATTGCCCGTCGGGCTGGTATTCCATGACGCCGCGGCAGCCTCCAGCGAGCGCTTTGTCGACCAGCGCGTCAAGATCGAGTCGGGCGTAGTTGAAGATCTTGATCAGCATCGGCAGGTTGACGCCGGCAATGACGCGGACTTGCCCGGGATGGTACAACGAGCAGGCGATATTCGACGGCGTCGAGCCGAACAGGTCGGTCAGCACCAAAGCGCCGCTGCCCTGGTCGATCTGGCGCAGCACGCCTCGCGCCTGATCGCTGATTTGCTGCGGCTCGCTGTAGGGCGCCACCGACAGGCATTCGGTGTTCAACGGGCAGATGCCAAGGATCGAGGTCGCGCTTTCGAGCAGCGCGCTTCCGATCTGACCGTGGGTGATCAGCAACAGTCCGACGCTCATGATCCCAGCTCGCGGTGGAAGATGGAGATGTCCTTCGCGACCGGCTTCAGCGCGTCGGCGAGACGTTCCGCGACGTACACCGAGCGGTGCTGGCCGCCGGTGCAGCCGATCGCGATCGTCAGATAGCTTACGCCTTCCCGCTGAAAGCACGGGATATAGGTACGCAGGTAATCACCGAGGTGTTCGAGCAGGCGTGATGCCTGGCCGGTGGCGTCGAGGTAGTCGATCACCGCCTGGTCCTTGCCGCTCAGCGCGCGCAGTTCGCTCACCCAATACGGGTTCGGCAGGCAGCGCACGTCGAACACGAAATCGGCATCCTGGGGGATGCCGTACTTGAACCCGAACGATTGCAAAAAAACCGAGATCCCCGCCTGGTGCGGCATCAGCAGTTTATTGCGGATCATCGCGCGCAGCTGATGCAGATTGCTGCGGCTGGTGTCGATGACGAGATCGGCGATCGCGCGGATCGGGCCGAGGATCTCGCGTTCCCGCGCGATGGTCTGGGCCAGGTTGGCGCGCTCATTGGTCAAAGGATGGGGGCGGCGGGTCTCGTTGAAGCGGCGGATCAGGACCTCGTCGCTGGCGTCGAGAAATAGCACCTTGCAATCGATGCCGCGATTGCGGATGCCGAGCACGATGGCCGGGATCTGACGCAGACTCTCCGGCTGGATGCGCGCATCCAGCCCGGTTGCGCTCCATTCGTACAATGGGTTGGGATCCTCGACCAGCTGATCGGTAAAACGCTCCAGCAGGAAGACCGGCAGATTATCGATGCTGTAGTAGCCGGCATCGCTGAGCGAAGCCAGGGCAATGGACTTTCCCGAGCCGGACAGGCCGGTGACGATGACGAGGCGCATGGGCGGCGGTTGAACGCAGTGTCAGTGGGCTGAGCTTTCAGTCTGGACCACAAGGCCGACCGGATCAACCAGCGACCGGCCAGTTTCAGTGGAATCGCGAACGCAACTCGCGCAGCACGGCAATAGCCAACAGGCCGATGCCGATCAACAACAGGGACGCGGGTTCTGATAAGCTCATCGGTCCGGCCTTTTGCGCGGGAGGCGTCGGTGATGAATCGAGCAAGAGTCACGCCATCTTTAACGAATGGAGCAGAATCAATGGTTTGCATTTCTCTCGCGCAGGTCTTCGATCGGGAGTGTAAGAAATGTTGACAAGGCTGCGCGGCTGTCTGCCGGTCTTGGTGCTGGCTCTGTCAGGAGCCCGGGCGGCCTCGCTCACGCGCCTCGACAATCCCGAAACCGGGCTCAGCCGCTGGCGCCTGGACCTGCCGGTACTGCATCTCGAACTGGCGCAGCGTCTGCCGGACCAGGTGCGTGGCTTCTTCCTCGCGCGGGGCTTTCCGTCCGCGCTGGCCGATGCCTTCGCGCGCGCTTGCGTGTTTCAGGTGATTGCGCGCAATGTCGGCGAGCGCGCGCCGCTGGTAATCGACCTTGCGGCGTGGCGGGTGCGCCGAGAGGGAGAGGCGCGACCGCTGCCCGACAAGCAGACCTGGCTGAACTCGTGGCGCGCGGCGGGGTTGGCGCCGGCCGCCGCGCTGGCGTTTCGCTGGGCCACCTTCCCCGAGCGTCAGCGCTTTGCGCCGGGCGACTACAATTGGGGCATGCTCGGTTTCGGACCGGCGCCCGGAGAATCCTTCGATTTGCAACTGGTCTGGCGCGAGGGCGATGAGCCCAAGAGTCGATGGATTCGCAACCTGCAATGCGCGGAGGACAAATGAGACCCATCACCCACCTGATCCTGCTGTTCTGGCTGCTGAGCAGCGCGGCATCGTCGCTCGCGGGCGGCCACCAGACCCTGACCCCGGTCGACCCGCCGTTGCCGGCGCCGCCCACGCGGTTGACCGATCTCGACGGAAACCCACACAGCCTCGCCGAGCTTCGCGGCAAGCCCGTGATCGTCAACTTCTGGGCCACCTGGTGTCCACCCTGCCGCGCCGAGATGCCGGCGATGAACCGCGCCTGGGCGCGCATCGGGAAAGAAGGCATCGCGCTGGTTGCGATCGATGTCGGCGAGGACGAGGACACCGTTTTCGCCTTCACCGGCGAGGTGCCGGTCGATTTCCCGATCTGGCTCGATCGCGACGGCGGGAAGGTCGCCGCCTGGCCGGTGCGCGGCCTGCCGACCACCTTCGTGCTCGATCCGCAAGGCCGCATCGTCTACCGCGCGATCGGCGGGCGCGACTGGAACGACGACGCGCTGCTCGACAAGATCCGCGCATTGAGAAAACAGCCATGAAGCCCGCCGACCACCATGTCGCGGTATTGGGCGCCAGCCCCAAGCCGGCGCGTTACGCCAATCAGGCGGTGCGCTTGTTGAAGGCGCAGGGCTACCCGGTTACGCCGCTGCACCCACGCTTCGAACGGATCGAAGATTTGCCGGTCACGCACGCGCTGGCCGACATCGAGCGGCCGGTGGATACCCTGACGCTATATGTAGGCCCGGCCGGACTCGAACCCTTGCAGGACGACATCGTCGCGTTGCGCCCCGGGCGCGTGATCTTCAACCCCGGCAGCGAGAGCCGCGCGTTGCAACAGCGGCTCGACGCCGCCGGCATCCCGTGGCAGCAGGCTTGTACCCTGGTACTGCTGAAGACCGGCGTCTTCCTCGCCGACATCCCGCCTCCCGATGCCGGATGAGCCGCTATCGACCGCCACCGGCGCGCAAATCGCCATACATCACCGCCGTCGGATTCGCCGTGTTACAAGGCGAATCGCGCTCCCTGTGGAAGCGCCGGCGCGAGGTGGTCGCCGCGCTCTCCGCCGCCGCGGCCGAGGGCGATCGCTCTGAGAACGCCGAATACATCTATCGCAAACAACAGCTCCGCGGGCTGGACCGGCGCATCCGCTACCTGGAAAAACGCCTGGGCGAGCTGAACGTGGTCGAGCATCCTCCCGAGGATCGCGAGCGCGTCTACTTTGGTGCCTGGGTTACGCTGGAAGACGAGAACGGCCAGGAGCAGCGTCTGCGCATCGTCGGGGCTGACGAATTCGATCCGGAGCGCAACTGGATCAGCATCGATGCCCCCCTCGCGCGCGCCCTGCTGAAACGCGCCCGCGACGACGAGGTAGAGGTACGCACGCCGGTCGGTCCGCGACGCTACTGGATCGTCACGATCGACTATGAGTAGGATTCCGGGTGACGCCCCGTTCCTTTTGGAAATGTTATGACTGCGGGTGGTAATCATTGTGTTATTGCTCAAACGTTACGGGTAGTAGAGAACGATAAATGAACGTAGGTGATCGGCTATGCTAAAACGCATAAAGATTATGGGTTATAAGTCCCTGAAGGATATCCAGGTGGAGCTGGTGCCTCTTTCGGTTCTGTTTGGCCCAAACGGCGCTGGGAAAAGCAATTTTCTGGATGCGTTGCAATTGCTTTCCAAGATCGCGGTCAGCCGAACCCTGAAAGAAGCTTTTGATCCACCTTACCGGGGCAAGCCCCTGGAGTCGTTCTCATTTCCTCCCAGTGGTTTGGAAGGCTTGTTGGATTCAGAGTCCAGGCGCTTCAGTATAGAAGTTGATGTCGAGCTTTCGCCAGCTGTTGTCGAGCATGTGAACCGCCAGATTCGTGAGATGAGAGGAGGCATGCCGGGAGATGGGCCTTCGGATACTTTGAAAGAGAAATCAAAAAAAATCGCAACAGTCCGAGAAAGAAATCTCCGTTACCGTATCGAGATAGAGATATTGCCGAAGAAGAGTGGCCTTCTGCGTGTTGCCGATGAATATCTGGTAGCGTTGAATACCAAGGGTGAGCCGACAGGCAAGAGGAGACCCTTTCTAGAGCGGATGGGAGACAAGATCCATCTGAGAATGGAGGGTCAGGCTCATCCCACTTATCATGAACGATATCTTGATCATAGCATCCTTTCGTTGCCCAATTATCCACCCCATTATCCTCATTTGGTGGCGATGCGGAGAGAGCTGGAAAGTTGGTTCTTTTTTTATTTCGAGCCCAGGGAGAGGATGCGGTCTCCCAACCCTGTTAAAGAGGTTCGACATGTCGGTCTTATGGGTGAGGAGCTGGCTGCTTTTTTGAATACCTTAAATGCCATTGATCCCCGCCAATTTAAAGCAGTTGAAAAAGCGCTGCATACCATCCTGCCTAATGTCGATGGACTGGAAGTCGAAGTAAATAATTTGGGTGAGGTTGAGTTAAAAGTAAAGGAGAATGGAATTCTTGTCCCCGCCCGGGTGCTGTCCGAAGGAACCTTACGGGTGCTTGGCCTGTTAGCACTGTCTGGCGCCAAGGATCAGCCCTCTCTGGTTGGTTTCGAGGAGCCGGAAAACGGTATCCATCCCCGCAGGCTCCAGCTTGTAGCAGAGTTGTTCAAAACTCGTGCTGGGATGGGAGAAACCCAGTACATCATTACTACCCACTCTCCGATCCTGCCCGACCTCATGCCTGATGAATCATTGTTTGTTTGTAAGAAGGTTGGAGGCGAGACTCGTATTGAATCATTCAAAACATGGGGCGCTTTAGGTCGTCGGGCGGATATAGATCTTTCCTTGATGGAAGAGGATGAAAATGAACTGACGGTTTCCGAGCGGATCCTGCGGGGCGATTTCGATGCATAGTATCGTGCTTTTCGTGGAAGATTATGCGCATAAGGAATTTCTTGCATGCTTGTTGCGGAGGCTGGCAAAAGAGCACGATGTCGATATTGGTGATCTGGTCTGGCTCAATACTCGCAGGGGGCATGGGGCTGTAATCAAGGAGTTAAGGCAATTTTTGCGCGACTTGCAACGTGGGCGTGCTGATTCCTACGATCTCATCGTAGTTGCCACGGACGCCAACTGCAAGGGGTTCAATCATCGTGTAAAGGAGATTATGGATGTGACAAGGAATGTTCCAATCCCGGTTGTCTGCGCTGTGCCCGATCCGCACATTGAACGATGGTTGCTTCTAGATTCAGCGGCTTTTAAGGAGGTGTTCGGGCGCGGCTGCCATGCCCCAGACCAGAAATGCGAGCGCCATCGCTATAAGAAGGCGTTGATTGATGCTATCCGTGATGCCGGCGTGACCCCAAGTCTCGGTGGTGTTGAATTTTCCACCGATCTTGTGGATGTGATGGATCTACAGCGGGCGGCCAGGGTCGACGGTTCGTTCCACCGATTGTTGGATAACATTAATGAAGTCTTTTCTGAATGGAAGCGATAATTCCTTTCGAAGGTCTATCAGGTTTTGATTGGTTTCTATTGCCCATGAATTTTCGGTTTTCCGAGGCCGTTCCTGGCGTCCTCGAGCGTTTTTCGAAAATTCGTCTTCGTCCCAGTTATGTGTCAAGATCCGGCCGGTGGCGTCAATGCGACAGCGAAGCGGCTTCATTCCGCTGCTGTGGACACTGATCATTTCTGCTGTGCGATGCCAGCAGGGTTCGAAGTATCCCGGTGCGGCGTGGTATACTCGTCGCCCATGGTTTTCCGAGGCCGTTCCTCGCGCCGGTGGGCCAGGCATGGAAACGAGTCATCGCCTTTTCAGACATGGTGAGTTTCCGCAATGATGCCCATGGGTGTGAGGGACGGTCGCAGTAGCCGAAAATCATGGGCGACGAGTATATTAAGGCGGAGTAGAAGCCTGCGGAGGACGGATCTTGGTGTTCGCCAGCGGGTTCGTTTCCGGTGATTGCAACGTTATAGAGATTCAGAATATGACCGCCTCCTCAGCGAAGACCCTCGATCAGCGGGAGGTCGAGATCACGCGTGACCAGTTGCCGCTGTGTTGTCCGCCGTTGGATGTCGATGTCTACGGTTTGCATCCCCGCGTCTGGCTGGCCTTCGGACGCGACGGCAAGGCGACCTGTCCCTACTGCGGGACCGATTACCTGCTGAAGGACTGATGTCGCGGGTGCTTGTCGTCGGTCCGTCGTGGGTCGGCGACATGGTGATGGCGCAGAGCTTGTTCAAGGTGTTGCGCGCGCGTCGTCCGGGGGTGACCATCGATGTGCTTGCGCCGGGCTGGAGCCTGCCGTTGCTCGAGCGCATGCCGGAGGTCGCGCGCGGGTTGACGATGGCCCTCGGTCATGGCGAGCTTGGGCTGCTTCGGCGCTATCGCCTCGGTCGCTCGTTGCGTGCCGCCGGCTATGAGCAGGCGATCTTGCTGCCGAACTCGCTGAAATCCGCGCTCGCGCCGTTCTGGGCGCGCATCCCGCGTCGTACCGGTTGGCTTGGCGAGCAGCGTTACGGTCTGCTCAACGATATCCGCCGTCTCGATCCGAAACGCCTGACGATGACGGTGCAGCGCTTCGTCGCGCTGGCCGGCGAGCGCGACGACGAACCGCCGGCGGAGATTCCGCCGCCAGCGCTGCGGGTCGACGCCGAGGCGGTGGCGCGCGCGCGCGCGCGCCATGGTCTGGACGCGGATGGGCCGCTGTTGGCGCTGTGTCCGGGCGCCGAGTATGGGCCGGCGAAGCGTTGGCCGGAAGCCCACTATGCGGAGCTGGCGCGCGCTTATCTCGGGCGCGGCTGGCGGGTTGCGGCGTTCGGGTCGAAGAAGGATCAGGCGGTCGGCGCGGCGATCGCCGCCGCCGCGCCGGGTTGTCTCGATCTGTGTGGCCGTACCACGTTGGCGGAAGCCATCGACCTGCTTTCCATCGCCAGCGCCGTGGTCAGCAACGATTCCGGCTTGATGCATGTCGCCGCCGCCTTGCAACGCCCGCTGGTCGCGCTCTACGGCTCTTCCGATCCGGCGTTCACGCCGCCATTGAATCAGGCCCACCGTATTGCCACGTTGGGTTTGCCGTGTAGCCCCTGTTTCCAGCGGGAATGCCCGTTTGGCCATCTCGATTGCCTGGCGAAGCTGCAACCGGCGCGCGTCGAGGCCTTGCTCGAAGAGCTGCTGGCGGCATGAGGGTGTTGGTGGTCAAAACCTCGTCGCTCGGCGACCTGGTGCATTGCTTTCCGGCGCTGACCGATGCCGCGCGCGTGATCCCCGGCATCCGTTTCGATTGGGTGGCCGAGCAGGCTTTCGCCGCCTTGCCGCGATTGCATCCGGCGGTCGAGCGGGTGATCCCGATCGGGTTGCGCCGCTGGCGTGGCGGCTGGTGGCGGGCGTGGCGGCGCGGCGAGATGCAGCGCTTTTGGCAAGCGCTGCGCGCGCGCGACTATGACCGAGTCATCGACGCGCAGGGGCTGTTTTTCAAGAGCGCCTGGGTGGCGCGCGCCGCGCGCGGCCCCAGCGCCGGTTTCGACGCGCGCTCGGCGCGCGACCGCTGGGTCGGCTGGAGCTACCAGGATGCCTTCCGCGTCGCGCGGGATCAGCACGCCATCGCGCGCAACCGCCGGTTGTTCGCGGCGGCGCTCGGTTATCGCCTGGACGGCAGCGCGCCGGATTATGGCCTGCGCGTCGAGGCGCCGCGCCCGGCGCGTCCTTACCTGGTGTTTCTGCACGCCACCACCTGGCCGAGCAAGCATTACCCGGAGGCCGGCTGGATCGATCTGACGCGGCGCGCGCGCGCCGCCGGGTTGCCGGCGGCGATGCCGTGGCATGCGCCGCTGGAGCGTTTGCGCGTCGAGCGCATCCGTGAGCAGGGCGGCCAGCCATTGCTGCCTGAGCGCATGGAGCTGCCGGAGCTGGCGCGTTTTCTCGCCGCCGCGAGCGGGGTGATCGGCGTCGATTCCGGGCTGACCCATCTGGCTGCCGCGTTGGAGCGTCCGACCGTCGGCCTCTATGGACCGACCGCGCCGGGGCTCAGCGGCGTGATCGGACGCCGGGTGAGCAACCTGCAAGCCGATTTTCCGTGCGCGCCCTGCCTGAAGCGCGAGTGCGATTATCCCGGCGAGAGCGAATCCCGGCCGGCCTGTTTCACCCGGCTGCCGCCATCGCGGGTGTGGGATACCTTGCGCGAACTCCTCGCCAGGGAGGATGCCGCGTGAACCGCTCCAAGTCCCTGTATGCGCCGCGTCACTGGCCGACCTGGTTCGCGGTCGGCGGCCTGCGCGCGGCGGTCACCTTGCTGCCGTGGTCGTGGAATCTGGCGCTGGGGCGGGCGCTCGGTCGGCTCGCCTTTCGCCTCGCCGGCAAGCGCGTGCGGATCGCGCGGCGCAACCTGGAGCGCTGTTTCCCGGAATGCTCGCGGGACGAGCGCGAGGCGCTGTTGCGGCGCCATTTCGCCTCGCTCGGGATGGCTTTGTTCGAGACCGGACTGGCCTGGTGGACCGGCCCGGCGCGCCTTGCGCGGCATCTCGAGGTGGCTGGGCGCGAGCATCTCGACGCGGCGCTGGATTCCGAGCAAGGCGTGATCCTGGTGGTGGCGCACGCCACCCTGGTGGAGTTGGGCGGGCGCTTCATCGCCGCGCAGCTCGGCGACCGGCCGCGCGCATTGATGTACCGGCCGGCCGATGACCCGGTGCTCGAGCGCATGCTGGTCCGCCGGCGCCGCGCGGCCATGGGCGAATTGATCGCGCGCGACGATGCGCGTGACATGGTGCGCCGCCTGCGTCGCGGCGAGGTCGTCTGGTATGCCTCGGATCAGAACTACGGCGGGCCGCACAGCGTCTTCGCGCCGTTCTTCGGCATATTGGCGGCGACCAACCCAGGCATCAGCCGGCTGGCGCGGCTGGGGCGCGCGCGGTTGCTGTTCGCGAACATCCGGCGGGTCGACGACCGTGGTCGTTACCTGTTGCGCTTCGAGCCGGGGCCGGTGAAGTTTCCGGGCGCATCGCCACGGCAGGATGCCGAGATGATCAACCGCGCGATCGAGCGTTGGGTGCGCGAGGCGCCGGAGCAATACCTGTGGATTCACCGGCGCTTCAAGACGCGCCCTGAAGGCGAGCCCCCGTTCTATGACTGAGACGCCCGACCTGATCCTTGTGCGTCAGACCTTCACCCCGTTCGGCGGCGCCGAGCGCTTCGTCGGTCGGGCGCTCGACAGCCTGCGCGGGCAGGGCGTCGGCGTTGCGGTGTTGGCGCGGCGTTGGCGTGGCGAGGCGGCCTATCCGGTGATCCCGTGCAACCCGTTCTCGATCGGTCGCCTGTGGCGCGATGCCGGCTTTGCGCGCGCCGCCTGCCAGCGGCTGCGAGACTACCCGAACAGCCTGGTGCAATCCCACGAGCGGATTCCCTGTTGCGATCTGTACCGCGCCGGCGACGGCGTGCATCGCGAATGGCTGCGACAGCGCGCGCGGCTGCGCGGTCGCGCCGATCACTTGGCACGCTTCAGCCCCTATCACCGCTACCAGCTCGCCGCCGAGCGGCGCTTGTTCGCCAGCCCGCGGCTGCAACGGGTGATCTGCAACTCGCACATGGTGGCCGATGAGCTGCGTCATTGGTATCAGTTGTCCGACGAGCGCATCGCGGTCATCCACAGCGGGGTCGATACCGAGCGCTTCCATCCCGCGCGGCGCGCCGGGCTGCGCGAGGCGATGCGCGAGCGGCTCGGGATCCGCCCCCACGAAACCCTGCTGCTGTTCGTCGGCTCCGGCTACGAGCGCAAGGGGCTGGAAGCCTTGCTGCGCGCGTTGCGCGGCCTGCCGCGCACCACCCGCCTGGCGGTCGTCGGGCGCGACAGCCACGAGCGCCGCTGGCGACGCTGGGCGCGGCGTCTCGGCGTCACCATGCGTCGCCGGGTGTTGTTCGCCGGTCCCCAGGAGGACGTATTGCCGTGGTACGCCGCAGCCGATGTGCTGACCTTGCCAACCCTGTATGATCCCTTCCCGAATGTGATCCTGGAGGCCATGGCCTGCGGTCTGCCGGTGGTCACCTCGACGAAGAGCGGGGCGCGCGACATCCTGCGCGACGGAGACAACGGCTATGTGCGTGACGCCCTCGATCAGGCCGGCGTGCGCGATGCGATCGAGGCGCTGAGCGAACCGGGCTGGCGCGAGCGCGTCGGTCGCGCCGCGCGCGCGACGGTCGAGCCGATGACCCTGACGCGCATGGCCGAGGCCTACCGCGCCCTCTACCAGGAGTTGCTCGCAGACTGATGCACATCGTACACACCGAGGCCTCCCAGGGCTGGGGCGGTCAGGAGATTCGCATCCTCACCGAGGCGCGCGGCCTGCTCGAACGCGGCCACCGCGTCACCCTGCTGACGCCGCCGGGCGCGCGCATCTTCGAGGCCGCGCGCGGGCAGGGCATCCCGGTCGTGGCGATGCCGTTCGAGAAGAAGCGCCCGGCCGGGGTGCGCGCCTTGCGTCGCTGGCTGGATGAAGAGCGGCCGGATCTGGTCAATACTCACAGCTCGATCGACAGCTGGCTGATGGCCCTGACCCAGCCTTTCGCCCACCGCGTGCCGGTGGTGCGCACGCGCCATATCTCGGCGGCGCTGCCGCGCAGCCCGACCACGCGCTGGTTGTATACGCGAGGGGCCGATCATGTCGTCACCACCGGCGAACGTCTGCGTCGTCATATGATCGAACGGCTGCGTGCCGACCCAGAGCGTTTCACCTCGGTACCCACCGGCATCGATCTGCACCGTTACCATCGCGCCAGCGCCGCGCCCCGGGCGGTCACGCGCGCCGCGCTGGCGATACCGGACGAGGCGCTGGTGATCTGCATCGCCGCGACCCTGCGCAGCTGGAAAGGCCACGCGGTATTGCTCGATGCCTTCGATCCGCTTGCCGCGATGCGTGCCGATGTTCACCTGCTGATCGTCGGCGACGGTCCGGTGCGTGCCGCGACCGAGGCGCGCGCGACAAGTTCGCCGGCATCTGAGCGTATCCATTTCACGGGTCATTCCGAGCAGGTCGAGGATCTGCTCGCGGCGAGCGACATCTTCGCGCTGCCATCGTGGGCCAACGAGGGTGTGCCGCAGGCCATCATGCAGGCGATGGCGCTGGAGCTGCCGGTGGTGTCGACCCCGGTGGGCGCGATCGATGAGGCGCTGGTCGACGGCGAGACCGGGTTGATGGTCGCGCCGCGTGATCCGTTGTCGTTGACCGGGGCGCTGCGTCGTCTCGCGGATGACCCGGATCTGCGCGCTGCCTTTGGCCGCGCCGGGCGCGCGCGCGCCGAGCGGTATTTCTCGGATACCGCGATGACCGACGCGATGGAACGGATCTTTCAGCGATTGGCCGGAGCGAGCCGATGAAACCCACCCCAAGCACCACGCCAATGCTGTCCGTCGAGCGGATCGCCTTCCGTCAGCGCGCCGATCGCTCACGCTATATCGCCAGCCGTTTCGGTGAATGGCTGGCGCCGTCGCTGCTCGATGTCGGTTGCGACCGCGCGCTGTTGCGCGAGCTGTTGCCGCTGGAGCGCTATACCGGCGTCGATGTCGGTGGCGCGCCCGATCTGCGCCTGGATCTGGAGCGCGCCGGCGGCCTGCCGTTCGAGGATCGTCAGTTCGCCGCCTGCGTCTGTTCCGATGTGCTCGAACACCTCGATAACCTGCACGCGATGTTCGCCGAGCTGGCGCGCGTCACCGATCGCTATCTGCTGGTCTCGCTGCCGAACAACTGGGCGAATGCGCGGCGGCCGATCGAGCGCGGGCGTGGACGCCTGGCGCACTACGGCCTGCCGCTCGATCCGCCGCCGGACCGGCACAAGTGGTTCTTCGGTTTCGACGAAGCGCGGGATTTCCTGGTCGCGCAATGCGAACGTCAGCCGTTGCGCCTGCTGGCGCTGGTCGCCAATGACAAGCCCCGCCATCCGCTGGTGCGTGGCGCGCGGCGGCTGCGTTACCCGGGGATGCGTTACCTGAACCGCTACGCCCACACCCTGTGGGCGCTTTATGAGCGCGACTGAGCTCGGGGCGGGTTCTTCAGGCCGGATCCAGACCACGCTGCATGTTGCGACCGTAGAAGATCTCCAGCATCTCGCGGCGCAGCTCGCGCGTGATGCGCCTGACCTCGCGCGCCGGCAGATCGGCGCTGGAGACGTTGAACAGGTAGTCGTCGAGGTCGAACGCCTTCAGCATCATCTTGGTATGGAACAGGTTTTCCTGGTAGACGTTGACATCGATCGCGGTGAAGCGCTGCTGGGTGTCGTCGGCGAGGAAGTTCTGGATCGAGTTGATACGGTGGTCGATGAAATGCTTCTTGCCACGCGTGTCGCGGGTGAAGCCGCGCACCCGGTAGTCCATCGTCACGATGTCGGATTCGAACGAGTGGATCAGGTAGTTCAACGCCTTCAGCGGCGAGATGCGCCCGCAGGTCGAGACATCGATATCGGCGCGGAAGGTGCTGATGCCGATCTCCGGGTGGCTCTCCGGATAGGTATGGACGGTGATGTGGCTCTTGTCGAGGTGGGCGACGACGCTCTCCGGCAGCGGACCGGGCGCCTCGGTATTCTCGATGCCGCTCGGCAAGCCGCTCTCCTCCGAGATCAGCATCGTCACGCTGGCGCCCTGGGGCTCGTAATCCTGGCGCGCGACGTTGAGGATGTTGGCGCCGATGATTTCGGCGACATCGGTCAGGATCTGGGTCAGGCGCGCGGCGTTGTAGGCCTCGTCGATATAGGCGATGTAACTGGCGACATCGTCGCGCGTGACCGCGTAGCAGACATCGTAGATGTTGAAGCTCAGCGTCTTGGTCAGGTTGTTGAAGCCGTGCAGCTTGATCTTCTTGGCGTGGGGCATGACAGGGCTACCCGGAAGGCTGACCGGATGACTGGGTCTCGACGACTTGCTTGAGTTTGCGCAGCCCGCTTTCGAAGGCGGCGCCGACCGATTTGCCGGCGAGGATCGCGAGATAGCCGCCGAGCACCGGCAGGTCGATGCGCCCGCGCATGCGCCAGGTGACGCGGGTGGCGTCTCCGGCGGGCTGGTAATGGATCCCGGCCCTGGCCTGGTCGGCGTGGTCGCCGAGGCGCAGTTCGTAGTCCAGCCCCTGCTGCGGCGACGAGCGCAGGATCGTCAGCTTGCCGCTGCCGCCCTGATCGGTCCAGCTCAGCGAGGCGCCGGGGCCGGACGAAGGCCGGCTGATCGTGATCCGGACCGAATCGCCGTCCAGCCTCCATGGTGTCCAATCCTTCCAGCGCGTAAGGTCGCCGACCTCGTGGTGGATCGCCGCCGGCGGCGCGGCGATCACGATCTCGCGCGAGGCCTCGAAATCGCGCGGCAGGAACAGGCCGACGGCAAGCAGCAGCGCGGTCAGTATCAACAGGGCTTTGAGGATTTTCTTCGACATGGTGGCGATCCGGGGCAAAGGACGCCATTATATACTCGGCGTCCATGAATTTTCGGCCACTGCGACCGTCCCTCGCACCCGTGGGCGTCGTTGCGGAAACTCGCCATGGAATGGGCTATGACTCGTTTCCGCGCCTGGCCCACGGGCGCGAGGAACGGTCTCGAAAAACCGAAAATTCATGGGCGACGAGTATATAGTCTCCGTCGGCCAAGCGGCGGATTCTGGCATGCTTGCGGGAATACCCGGCTTGATTGGCGGAGACGGGACCCGTCGCCCGGGATTTTCGGCCATCGTGGCTGCCCCGGGCAAGGAACGAATCAATAGGCATCTCCTTAGAAGTTACCATGAAATCATTGGATTTTCTCGATACGCTCGCCGCCGGGCGCTGCCCCGAGACGCTGCCAGCGCCGCTATGCGCGCTGTGGCACGCGCATAACGAGGACTGGGAGCGCGCGCACCGCATCGTCCAGGCGCTGGACGATCCGCTGGCCGCGCGCATCCATGCCTATCTGCATCGCGTCGAGGGAGACGAGGCCAACGCGCGTTACTGGTACGCCCGCGCCGGGGTCCGCTTTCCGGCCGGCCGGACACTGGACGAGGAGTGGCGCGCGCTGGTCGCGCTGGCGAGTGATTAGATGCTGCGCTTTCTCCCCGGTATCCTGCTGGCCCAGGCGGCGTTGCTCGGCGTCTACTGGCTGCTCTCGCGCGCGACGATCGACAGCGCCCAACGCTGGTCGATCGTCGTCTTGTTCGCGCTGGTGATCGCCTTGCTGGTGGCGTTCTGGTTCGGCGCGTTGGCGCGTCACATGAACCAGGCGCGGCTCGATGCGCTGCGCGAGGCCCACGCACGCGAGCGCGAGAAGCTCAAGGTCAATGCCGAGCGCGCCAAGGCGCGGGTGATGCGCGAGAGCCAGAAGCGCATCGACAAGGAGACCAGCCGCGCGCATGCGCGCGCGGGCTTCAAGGTTGGCGCGGTGCTCGCCGGCGCGGCCGGTTTCGGGGTGTTGATGATGTTCACTCAGTTCGTCACCGTCGGTCTGCTGGCGCTGAGCACCGCGGGCGGCGGCCTGGCCGGCTATCTCGCGCGGCTGCGTCAGGAACGCCTGGCGCGCGCGCGTCAGGAGCTGTTGCCGCGCGAGGCCCGGCCGGTGCCCGGGCGGCGGATCGGGCATGAGCCGGAGACGAAGCCCTGATGCGGCTCGTCGCCGACGCCGATCTGCGCCCATTGAACAGTTTCCGGGTCGCGGCGCGGGCGCGTTGGCTCCTCGAGCTGCACGCGCCCGGCGAGTTCTCGCGGCTGCGGGACGAGGCGCGTCTCGCCGGCCTGCCGTGGCTGGTTGTCGGTGGTGGCAGCAACCTGCTGTTCGTCGACGATTATCCCGGGGTGGTCGTGCGGCCGCTGTTTCGCGGCCGGGAATGGCATGAGGACGGCGATGCCTGGCGGCTGCGCGTGGGCGCCGGCGAATCCTGGCACGAGACCGTGCGCTTCTGTGTCGAGGCGGGTCGTGGCGGCCTCGAGAACCTGTCGTTGATCCCGGGCACGGTCGGCGCCGCGCCGGTGCAGAACATCGGCGCCTACGGCGTCGAGCTGAGCGATCTCCTGCATGCGGTCGAGGCGCTGGAGATGAAGAGCGGCAAGCGCCATCGCTTCGCCGTCGATGCCTGCGGCTTTGCTTATCGCCACAGTCGCTTCAAGGCGGAGCCGGGGCGCTGGTTGATCCTTGCCGTCGAATTGCGCCTGCCGAAACGTTGGCGACCGCGCCTCGATTACCCCGGGGTGGCCGAGGCGCTGGCCGGCGCCGAGCCGACGCCGCGCGCGGTCAGCGATGCGATCTGCGCGATCCGCCGGCGCAAGCTGCCGGATCCGGCCGCGCTCGGCAACGCCGGCAGCTTCTTCCAGAACCCGCTGGTCACGGCGGCGGATTATGCCCGTCTGCGCGCGGCGCATCCCGGCATGCCGGGCTATCCCGCCGGGGCGGGACGGGTCAAGCTGTCGGCGGCCTGGCTGATCGAGCGCTGCGGCTGGCGCGGTCGGCGCGAGGGAGATGCCGGCGTCAGCGCGGAACATGCGCTGGTGCTGGTCAATCACGGCCGCGCCAGCGGCGCCGGGTTGTGGGCGCTGGCGCGGCGCATTCGCGATTCGGTGGCGGCGCGCTTTGGCGTGGAGTTGGAACCGGAGCCGCGCGTGATCCCCGATCAGTGAACCCGGTAGGCGGCATGGCAGGCGACGCAGGCGGCGGTGATCCCGCCGAGCGCGCGGTAGCTGGCGGCGGCGTCACCCTCTTGCGCGGTCAGCGCGAAGTGGCTCGCGGCGCGATGCATGCGCATCCCGGCGCGGCGCATGCCGGCGGGCAGAAAAGGCGCCAGCCGGTGGGCGCCGTGACGCGCCAGCGAGCTGACGCCGAGGCGGGTTTCGGCGATCCCGGCGGCGCGGTCGGGATCGTCATCGGCGAGACAGCGCAGGATCTGGTCGATCGCGGCGAGGTGGTCGCGCATGTTCGCCAACAGGTGCTGGCGCATCGGCCCGGGCAGCTTCACCGGGGTGCGCGGGTCCGGCTCGTCGGCGCGTGCGCCGATGCCGATGAGCGGCAGCACGAGCGCAAGCGCGGCGAGGCGGAGCTTGAGCCGGGGCATGCTCAGATCTCCTCGCATGGGCACAGGTAGCTATAATCGTTGCGCACATCGCGTATCAGGCGCTTCAGTTCGTCGCGGTCGCCGGAGAAGATCGCCACCTCGGGCGCATTGCGATCGAACAGCGCGTCGATGGCTTCATCGGCGCGCGTCAGCACCTCCTCGCCGACTTGTTTGTCGGCATAACCCCGGCATACCGGGCATTCCTCCAGCACCTGCGTGCTGGCCGCGATCGTCGTTGCAATGCGACGTTTCTCGGCTTCGCGTCCGAACAGGCGGTCGAACAGTCGTTTCCACATGGTGAGGGCTCCTATTCCTTCGTGGTGTCGCTTTCCGGCGGGCGCTCGCTCAGGATCGCCTCGACCGAGAACGGCGCGTTGCCGCGCAGGCCCTCGATCCGCACCTTGTCGCCGGGGCGGCGCGCCGAGACGATGTTCAGCACATCGTACGAATTGCGCAGCTTGTGGCCGTCGATGCGCAGGATCACGTCGCCGGGGCGGATGCCGGCGAGGTCGGCCGGGCCGCCGCGCAACACCGCGGAGATCATGATGCCGCGGGTGGTTTTCAGGCCATAGGCCTTGGCCACCGCGGCGGTGACATCCTGGCCGGAGACGCCGAGCCAGCCGCGGATTACACGGCCGTGCTCGAGGATCTGCTTCATCACCCCGAGCGCGAGGTCCGACGGGATGCTGAAGCCGATGCCCTGGTAGCCGCCGCTCTTCGAGTAGATCGCGGTGTTGATGCCGATCAGGTTGCCGTCGGCGTCGACCAGCGCGCCGCCGGAGTTGCCGGGATTGATCGCGGCGTCGGTCTGGATGAAGTTCTCGAAGGTGCTGATGCCGACATGGTTGCGACCGGTGGCGCTGATGATGCCCATGGTCACGGTCTGGCCGACGCCGAAGGGGTTGCCGATCGCGAGCGCCACGTCGCCGACCTTGACGTCCGCCGAATGGGCGATCGGGATCGCCGGCAGGTCGTCGGCCTCGACCTTCAGCACCGCGATGTCGACCTCGCTGTCGGCACCGAGCACGCGCGCGTCGAAGCGCTTGCCGTCGCTCAGGATGACCTTGATCGCATCGGCGTCTTCGATGACATGGTTGTTGGTCAGGATCAGGCCGTTCGGCGTCATGATCACGCCGGAACCGAGGCTGGTTTCGACATGATGGCGCGGACGAATGCCGTAGTAGCGGCGCAGATAGGGATCGCGCAGCAGCAGCGTCTTGCGCTCGGTGGTAATCTTCGCGGTGTAGATGTTGACCACCGAGGGCGCCGCGTTGGTGACCGCCCTGGCATAGCTGAACGGGGGGCGCTCGCGCGCCGCCGGAACGGTGCGCACCGGCTCGCGCAGTTTCACCGGCGCGGCGGGTTGCGGCCCGATCACGCGCAGCGCGAGATAGGCGGCGATCAGTCCGGCGAGGATCGAGGCGACGATGAACAGCAGGAAACGGTGCAGAAACATAGTGCAGGTCCGCGTGGGCCAGTCGGAGACTATCACAGGGGGAGCGGATGATCGAGTTGAGCGAGCTGGCGGCCTGGTGCGACGAACTGCTGGCGGTCGACACCTTCCAGGACTATTGCCCTAACGGCTTGCAAGTGGAAGCGGGGCGCGAGGTGCGCCGCCTGGTCAGTGGCGTGACCGCCTCGCAGGCGTTGGTCGACGCCGCGGTCGCGGCCGGCGCCGATGCGTTGCTGGTGCATCACGGCTATTTCTGGCGCGGCGAGGCCGAGCCGCTGACCGGGATCAAGGGGCGGCGCATCGCCACGCTGTTGCGTAACGGCGTCAGTCTGCTGGCCTACCATCTGCCGCTCGATGCCCATCCGGAGCTCGGCAACAACCGCCAGCTCGGCGAGCGTCTGGGCATCTCGCCCGGGGCCGCGCCATGGCGCGTCGGCTCGTTGCTGTGGCAAGGACGGCTGGAGGCGCCGCTGTCACCGTCCGGGTTCGCCGCGCGCATCGCCCGCGCGCTCGGGCGGGAGCCGTTGCACATCGCCGTCGGGGACGATCCGATCGAGCGCATCGCATGGTGCAGCGGCGGCGCCCAGGGCGCGATCGAAGAGGCCGCGCGGGCGGGCGCGCAAGCCTATGTCAGCGGCGAGATCTCCGAGCAGACCACGCACCTCGCGCGGGAGCTCGGCATCCATTACTTCGCCGCCGGTCATCACGCCACCGAGCGCTATGGCGTGCAGGCGCTGGGCGCCCGGCTGGCCGCGCGCTTCGGCATCGGCCATCGTTATATCGAGATCCCGAATCCGGCCTGACCCAGGTCAAGGGACCTGGAATATTAACCTGGGTAAACCCTTGGATTGCTTGACCTTGGCGTGGTTTTTGTACGACAATGGCGCGCCATATTAGAGTATTACCTATCGGTGTTTTTTTCGGCTGACGCGGGTCCGGGCATGATGGTTCGGGTCACCGGTGTCGTCGGCCATCCAGCCTTGGGGAGTAAAAACCAATGAGCGCAGAAGGCGTTGATTTGAAGAAACGCCGCATGCTGGTCGCAGCGACATCCGTCGTCGGTGCGGTCGGAGCTGTGTATGTCGCGGTACCGTTCGTGGCATCGATGCAACCCAGCGCCAAGGCAAAGGCGTTGGGCGCACCAGCGGAAGCGGATATCAGTAAGCTCGAGCCCGGACAGCTGATGCGCGTCAAATGGCGCGGAAAGCCGGTCTGGATCGTTCATCGCACCAAACAGAACCTCGCCGATCTGCCGACCCTGGACGACGGATTGCGCGATCCCGATTCGGAGGTGCCGCAACAGCCCCCGTACTGCAAGAACAAATACCGCTCGATCAAGCCCGAATACCTCGTCGCGGTCGGTATCTGCACCCATCTGGGCTGCTCGCCGACCTACCGCCCGGACATCGCGCCGGCCGATCTGGGCCCGGACTGGAAGGGCGGCTTCTTCTGTCCCTGCCACGGTTCCCGCTTCGACCTCGCCGCGCGCGTCTTCAAGGGCGTGCCGGCGCCGATCAACCTGGAAGTGCCGAAGCACCAGTACCTCAATGACACGACGATCCTGATTGGCGATGATGGAGGGAAATCCTGATGAGCATGCTGACGAACCTGGTCGGCTGGATCGATGAGCGTTTCCCCCTGACCAAGGTCTGGAACGAGCATCTGGCCCAATACTACGCGCCGAAGAACTTCAACTTCTGGTACTACTTCGGCTCGCTCGCGATACTGGTGCTGGTCAACCAGCTGCTCACCGGTATCTTCCTGACGATGAACTACAAGCCAGACGCCACCCTGGCCTTCGGTTCCGTCGAATACATCATGCGCGACGTGAACTGGGGCTGGCTGATCCGCTACATGCACTCGGTCGGCGCCTCGGCGTTCTTCATCGTCGTTTACCTGCACATGTTCCGCGGCCTGCTCTATGGCTCGTACCGCAAGCCGCGCGAACTGGTGTGGATCTTCGGCATGCTGATCTACGTCGCCTTGATGGCCGAGGCCTTCATGGGCTACCTGCTGCCTTGGGGGCAGATGTCCTACTGGGGCGCGCAGGTCATCATCTCGCTCTTCGGCGCGATTCCGGTGATCGGCGATGACCTGTCGTTGTGGATTCGGGGCGATTATGTGGTCTCCGACGCCACGCTGAACCGTTTCTTCGCCTTCCACGTCATTGCGGTCCCGCTGATCCTGGTGATGCTGGTGTTCCTGCACATCGTCGCGCTGCACAAGGTGGGGTCGAACAACCCGGATGGCATCGAAATCAAGAAGGGACCCAAAGGCAACCGCTGGAGCGATACCGCGCCGGCCGACGGCATCCCGTTCCATCCGTACTACTCGGTCAAGGACATCGTCGGCGTCGGCGTGTTCCTGATCCTCTTCGCGGCGATCATCTTCTGGCTGCCGGGATTCGGCGGCTGGTTCCTGGAGCCGGACAATTTCACTCCGGCCAATCCGCTGAAGACGCCGGAGCACATCGTGCCGTTGTGGTACTTCACGCCGTTCTACGCGATCCTGCGCGCGGTGCCGGACAAGTTCCTCGGCGTCGTCGCCATGGGCGCGGCGATCGTGATGTTGTTCCTGCTGCCGTGGCTGGACCGCAGTCCAGTGAAATCGATCCGCTACAAGGGGCCGATCTTCAAGACCTGGCTGGTGATCTTCGTCATCTCGTTCATCGCGCTCGGTTACCTCGGCACCCAGCCGGCGACGCCGGGACGCACGATGATGGCGCAGTTCTTCGGTGTGTTGTATTTCCTGTTCTTCCTGCTCATGCCCATCTATAGCAAGATGGACAAGACCAAGCCCGTGCCAGAGAGGGTAACCAAATGAAAAAGCTGATCGGTATATTGCTTTTGTTGGCGGTCCCGCTGGCGGGGGTGGCGAGCGGCCATGCGCACCTCGACAGCGCCAACATCGACCTGAACAACAAGGAGGCCTTGCACAAGGGCGCGAAGTATTTCGTCAACTACTGCATGGGTTGTCATTCGTTGCAGTACGAGCGCTGGGAGCGCATGGCGAAGGATATCGGCCTGACCAAGGAGCAGGTGATGGATAACCTGGTGTTTACCGGCGCCAAGTTCGGCGAGACCATGAAGAACGCGATGCCGGCCGAGGACGCCGCCAAGTGGTTCGGTACCGCGCCGCCCGATTTGAGCCTGATCGTGCGCTCGAAGAAAGGCGGCCCGGACTGGCTGTACACCTATCTGCGCAGCTTCTACCTGGATCCGTCGCGCCCGTTCGGGGTCAACAACCACGTCTTCAAGGATGTCGGCATGCCGCATGTGCTATGGGAGCTGCAAGGTTTGCAGAAAGCCAGGTTCCGCACGGAGAAGGATGCCGAGGGGCACGAGCACGAGGTGTTCGAGGGCTTTGAACTCGTCCAGCCGGGCAGCATGTCGCCGGAAGAGTACGACGCCATGGTGCGTGATCTGACCACCTTCCTGGCCTATGTCTCGGAGCCGGTCAAGCTCAAGCGCCAGCATCTGGGCGTCTGGGTCATCCTGTTCCTGGTCGTGTTCACCGTGCTCGCCTACTTGATGAAGAAGGAATACTGGAAAGACGTGCACTGAGCGCGCCGGATTCCAGTGAGCGGGGGGTGCCTGACCCGGGTTCCGTGGTCGGCGCCCCCTTTGTGTTTTTCGTGGTGGAGTGAACCCATGTCCGTTGTCTCGAACAAGCGATCCGTCATGACGCTGTATTCAGACCCTCAAAGCATCGATTGCCATCGTGTCCGCTTCGTTCTGGCGGAGAAGAACGTCACGGTGGATATCGTCGATGTCGATCCGCTCGCCTTGCCAGAGGACGTGATGGATCTGAACCCCTACGGCACCTTGCCGACCTTTGCCGACCGGGATCTGAGTGTCTATGACGCGATGATCGCCATGGAATACCTCGACGAGCGTTTTCCGCATCCGCCACTGTTGCCGGTCGATCCGGTTTCCCGTACCGCCAGCCGTCTTTTGCAATATCGCGTGAATCGAGACTGGTACAGCCTTGTCGGGCGCATCCTGGGTGGTGGTAAGGATGCGACCAAGGCGCGCAAGGAACTGCGTGAAAGCCTGTTGTCGACGGCACCGGTGTTCGCCGCGAAGCCCTTCTTCATGAGCGAGGATTTTTCGCTGGTGGATTGCAGCGTTGCGCCCTTGCTGTGGCGCCTGCCCAGCCTTGGCGTCGATCTCGGACCGAAGGGCAAGGCGGTCAATGAGTATGCCGAGCGGCTGTTCGCGCGACCGGGATTTCAGCACAGCCTGACCGAGCTCGAACGCGAGATGCGACGCTGATCGTCATTTTCGGATAGGTCGACATGACTCCAAAACGTCCCTACCTGCTGCGCGCCATCCACGAATGGCTGGTCGATAACCACCTGACGCCCCATCTGCTGGTGGACGCCGGGCGTGATGGCGTACAGGTTCCCGAGGCTTATGTCCGTGATGGGCAGATCGTACTGAACATCGCGCCGGGCGCGGTGCGAGACCTCGAGCTTGCCAATGACCTGGTGTCCTTCAGCGCGCGTTTCGGCGGCGTGCCCATGCAGGTGCGGGTGCCGCCGGAAGCGGTGCTGGGCATCTACGCCCGTGAGAACGGTCACGGTATGATGTTTCTCGACGAACCGGAAGCGGAAACGCCACCCGACGGAGACGACAGCGGTCCGTCCGGATCGTCCGGCGGTTCGCGGCGCCCCTCGCTGAAGGTGGTCAAGTAGTCGTCAATCGATTACCAGTTCCACTTTCAACTCAATGCCCCAATCGGCGCGAAAATCGCCCTCGCGATACAACGCGAGTTGCGGCGCGATCTCTCCGAACAGCTTTTTTCTCCACAGTGGGCGCCGGTAGCGCAGGCGCAGGCGCGACTCGTCGAGTTGTCCTGCGACGCCGCTTTTGAAGGCGTTGTTCCATTCGTAGCGCAATACCTCGCCGCTGCGCAGCTTCTGGTCGATTCCAAGATCCAGGGAATAGGCGTAGCCGTTTTCGGCCTCTTCCAGCCAGAGCCCGCGCAGTCGCACGCGCAACAAACGGCGCTCGCCGAGCAAATGCTCGAAGCCGAGTTGGGTATCGGATTGCCAGCCGTCATCGCCATGCCACAACAGTTCCTCGCTGAAATGTCCGAGCCAGCGGCCGGCCTCGAAGGTATGCCGGTAGCGTGGGCCGAGGAATATCCGTGGCGCGAGCCGCTGTAATTTCAGGCCGCCGCGCAGGCTGATAGTCGTCTGTTCTTTCTCGCGAAGGAAGTATTGCAGGCCCAGGTTCGAGCTTTTGTCGAGGCTGCTGCGCGGGCCGAAGAAATCGCTGCTGTCGCCGAGGTCGCTGTCGTTGCCGCTGTCTCCGCTGAAGAACAGGTGCAAGCGATGCGCGAAGCGCGGCAGGCGAAGCTTGAAGCGCAGCGCGTAGTCCAGTGCGTTGTCGCCGCGTTGTTGAAGCAGCCCTTTGACACCGAGAATCATGCGACTGTTGGCTTGTTCGAGCAGCAGGCGCTTGTCGCCGAAATGGGCATCGAGCGCGCGCGCATAGTGATCCAGCCGCAAGGCGATCGCGGATAGCGTATGCTCCACCCGTCGGCCGCTGGCGGCGTCCGCCAACGAAGAGGCGCAAAAAAGTGCGACGAGAAGCCAGGGACGGACGGAAGCGACGGGCATGCGGCATGGTAGCAGACCGCCGCGTTCGGCGTAATCCGTCGCGGCGGCGGGAAAGCGGCCGTTTTTCTGTCGGGGGGGGATTACCCTGATAAGGGTGCGAGAAATCACCCGGGACGGTTGATCTGGGTTAATCAGAGTTCGCTTATGCATCCAAGATGGCGGCAGCATTCAAGGAAAAAGTCAGGCAAACATGATCTGGATCAAGGTTTTGATGGGCGTCGCGGCGTTCTACTTGCCGTCGAGGGGATCCGCGGTGACGGGTCGAGCCGAAAGATCAAGGCGAAAGCCGACAATAGATGAACACCGAGAGGAGGAATACCATGCGGAGTGTCGTTCTCTGTATCAGCTTGCTGCTGTTCAGCAGTATCTCCATGGCGTCCGTGAAGGCGCCGCCGAAGACCATGTCCGACACCACCAAGGAATGCGTGAAGTGTCACAAAAAGCACAGCCCGGGAATCGTTCAGCAATGGGGCGCGAGCAAGCACTACCGCGCCAATGTCGGCTG
>Ga0256832_1000159_pt1 | contig 41282 bp, 28 predicted proteins | sample 134614metaG_FD_190534 | JGI IMG/M metagenome (GOLD analysis project Ga0256832, IMG submission 190534) | Hydrothermal vent microbial communities from Lau Basin, Pacific Ocean - 134-614 | ecosystem: Environmental > Aquatic > Marine > Hydrothermal vents | place: Pacific Ocean: Lau Basin | collected...
TGCGTTCCGATGTCGAGCGCAAGCGCCTGTTCGGCGTGCCCGCCGAGGCTTCGGCGCGTGCCGCGCCCGGCCGGGGGATCTATACCGCCGATGCCAGCCGGCGGGTCTATGCGCGTCTGCTCGATCTGACTGGCGAGTTGCTCGACGCCGGTTGGACGGTGATCGTCGATGCCGCCTTCCTGGAAGCCGCGCGGCGTGCGCCGTTTCAGCGGCTGGCAGAGCGACGCGGCGTGCCTTGGACACTGTTGCCGTTGGAGGTGCCGACGGAGATCCTGCGCCAGCGTATCCGTCGGCGCCAGGGGGATGTCTCCGATGCCGATCTCGAGGTGCTCGAACACCAGCTCGCTCACCACCAGCCTTTGAGCGCCGCGGAGCGGAGGCACGCGATTCCGGTCGATGCCGGGCAGCCGCTGGATCTCGATGGGCTGATCGCCGCTCTGGGCGAGGTGGTTGCCGGCGGCCCAATGGGTAGGCAGGATGTGGATCATATCGAGGCCGGATTCGTCGTCGATGCGCGGATCGACGACGATGATGTAACTGAATAGGATGGGTCGAGGAATGAAACCCATTGGAATAATCCGGGACGCCAGGGCAATCGCGCTTAAATGCCCTTAAATGCCGTTGACCTGACGAGGCGTAGGCCCGATCAAGCGTAGCGGATCGGGCAGCGGCGCCATTGCGCGGCCCCGTCGCAGCCGGTTCCGCGGTACTTGAACCGGCCTACAGCGGTTTTTTTGCAATGTGGGCGCGGGTTCGATCAAGCGAGCGGATCGGGCGACAGCGCCAAGCCTTTGAAATCAGGAAACGTCAAGCGAAATGAAGCGCGATTGCCCTGTCCGGGGCGCACCGACTCCTTGCCTGGCAAGCTTGCGACGCTCAGATTTGTGGAAGCGCTGTCGGCAATTGCTCCGGCAGACGTTTGATCCGATAGGGTTCCTTGGCTGTCAGCGTCAGCAGCGGGGGCAACAGCTTATTGCTCACCCACCGCGCGAAGGCCTGCCAGTGCTCGCTGGAAATCGGTTCGAATCCATGGGCGAGGATGGAGTGATTACGGCTTTTCAGCAGGTCGAGCATATTCTGTTCCTCGGCATGCCAGAACGCGGCCACGGCTTCGCCACCGTAATTTTCCGCCATCCTCCAGGCATTGAATAGTCCCGCCTGATATTGCCCCTGTCTGTTGCGTGTCAGTTCGATGCCTGGTGGGATCTTGTCCTCCGGCACGTTGTTTGTCGCGATGTCCGCCCGGATTTGAAGTATCCACTGCGCGCTCCATTCCAGCAGGCGATAGGTCCGTGCCACGGCGTCGTCATACCGCCCCTGCGCGGCGCGGCGCTCGGCATTGCGCCACAGGTCGAACAGGCGCATGGGTTCGCCACGCTCCGGATTCTCCATCAAATCCAGCGTACCGAGCAGCGGTCCCCAAAAGCGCCCCAGTATGGGGCGGTAGCGCAAAAGGATTTCCCGCGCGGACTGGTGATTGAAGCGGTCCCACGCGGCCAGTGCGCGGCTCACGTCGATTGCCCGCTCATATTCGCCGCGCAATTTGGGGTTCGAGGGCGGTTCGATTTTCTCCAGAATCAGGGCGCTTTCGTCATAGGCATGGCGCTGCCAGGGTGCCAGGGCTTGCGCAAGCTGCCGCCGAAAGCGGCTTTCCGACACCGCAGCGGTGGTGACATATTCGGCGCCGGATTCCACCTTCACCAGATTGGAACGGCTGCCGCTGACCAGTTGCAATTCGATGCCTTCATCCAGCGCCACCGCCACCAGCGCGGCGCTCATGGTTTTGGTGCCACCAGTGTAGTCCGCAACAATTCGCTCGGCTGCGCGGCCGCGTTCCCCAAGCCAGTCGGTCACGGTGCGATAAATGTCGTCGAGGTTGTCGGCCTGCACCCGCAACACGCTGACCTGATCGGGTTGCAAATCGGCCTGCGTCGGAATATTCGGCAGACTCGGCTTTTCATCCTGAAAACGCGCCTTTATCACACTGCCTTTTCCCTCGACCTGCGTATACGACCCTTTATTGCCGGTGGCCGGGTCGTCGTCGGAACAGATGAAGCAGACGTGATCGGGCCGCAAATGCTCGATGGCCCTGACGATGGGCTGGTGGCTGCCGCCGACGGTGCAGAGAAGTGTGGTTGTAGTCATCGTTCAGGCCTCCTGACGGGTAAGCGGCTGGAATGGGGCATCATCGTCGGCGAGCCCGTGCTCGATGAATTTTCCCGCATTGCCAACAGCAAGTTCCGCATGCCAAATGATGACATTGCTTCCCTTATTGTCTTTATGCGCGAACAGATGGTTGTTACATGCGTCGAGATGTCCATGGAAAGGGTCCCCGATCCGGACGATGCGCCCATCATCGCCGCGCCCCTGGCGGCGGGCGCCGGTCTGTTCGTTACCGGCGACAAGGCCCTGCTGGAACTGGGTGAGGTGGAATGCCTGCCCATCGTCGCGCCGCGCGCGGCTTTTCTGACATTGCGGGGGCTCGAATAGGCGCATCAGCATATCCGCGCCCATGTGAAGGGGGCTGTCGGCGTGGTGGAAAGGGCTGCTTTCTTATCAAACATGGTCTAGTATTCCGTCAGTTGGTCAAGTTAGGAGGCAATGCCATGAAAACGGTCAATGTTCATGAAGCCAAGGCGCATCTGTCGGAGTATCTCGCCGCCGTCGAGCGGGGCGAGGAGATCATCATCGCCCGGCGCAACAAGCCGGTGGCCCGGCTGGTGGCGGTGGAGCCAGACAAGCCGAAGAAGCGTCGGCCCTTTGGGTTGGCCAAGGGCATGGGCCATGTGCCGGATGATTTCAATGAGCCCCTGGACGATGAAACGCTGGCTTTATTCACCGGCGAGAAGATGTTGCCAAGCGATCCGCTTAACCCGGACTGGGAGCCAGAAAAGCCATGAACCTGCTGCTTGATACCTGCACATTTCTCTGGCTGATCTGGGACGAGCCGAAGATTCGCCCGGCGATGCGCGAGCGGCTGACCGACCCCGGCAACCGGCTGTTTCTCAGCACTATTTCGTTGTGGGAGGCCACGGCAAAATTCGCTGCCGGTCGATTGGAGGTTCGGGCCTCCGGATCGGCCTGGCGGCACTTCGTCGAACAGCGCGAGGCCCATGAAATCGAGCCGCTGCTGCTCGGCGACGCCAGCGTGGGTCATGTGGAAACGCTTCCGTTCATCCACAAAGACCCCTTCGACCGCCTGCTCATCTGCCAGGCTATCGAACATGGGATGGGCATCGTCACGCCGGACGATCACATCCGCCGCTACCCGGTCAAGACCATCTGGGATTGATCGCCGCATTATCATCTCCCACCGAAACCGCTCGAATCCTTTCGTGCATCGGCTCCGTAGGATGGGTTGAGGTACGAAACCCATCGCAAGACCGGGATTCTGGGTAATCTGCCGATTTTCAGCTTATGAATCACAATTTCTCAGTCGATCGAGTTCCTTGATTTTCTTGGCTTTTTGTTTTTTCTTTTGATAGGACCTCAGGCCGGGTCTCCCCCAGCCGTATCGGTCATAGGTCTGCTCTATCTTCTCGGCCAGGATAATGCGGTATTTGCAGGGCCATGGGTCCGCTCGTTGGATATAGTCATTAATCATTGTCACTAACTCTGTATAGCGTTCTTTGATCAAAGTATCAGGTAATCCACTGACAAACTCCTCCAGCTCGAGCATTGCCCTTTCATGATCCGGAAGTGCATTTAGCTCCGCCTGTTTTCGGGCTTTCTCCTCCTCCCTTTGTTGCTTTCGCAAAGCTTCTTCTTCCGCCTTTCTTCGCTGGGCAAGTTTTTCTTCCCGCTCTTTCAGAATTCTGGCGTACTGGGCAGCGAGCTCGTAGTCCAATAGGGCCAGTTTTTTCTGCTTGGCCCAGACGAATTCATTCTTCTTCTCTTTTGGATTGAGGCACATATGTCTGAGCGTCATTCCCGTCGGGAGATGTATTGCACATTCCGGATCGACCATCGCTTTCAGAGTAATGATTTGGGGGCTGGCGCGCCAACCACCCTTTGGCTTCAGCCGTCGCTCCATATATTTCTCGAAATCACGGCTGGCGTCTTGGAGTAGCAGTCGAAGGCTATCTGCCGGCTCATGATTGGGGTCGTTGGGGATAAGCACGGACCGGTCATAGTCCAATTCCACTCGGATTTGCCCAAAACCAAAGGATTTTCCCATGCCGAGCGAATGACGCAGTGTTTCGTCTCCTCCCCAGCTCAAGGCCCAGACGAGCAAACCGAGTTCTTCTCGCTTGAGATTGTGGAAAACCAGGCGGCCACGGAAACGGGCGCCTTGGCGTAATGTTTCGAGCTTGACCTGCACCTTCTTGTTTTCGCGCTGGTCGGCATGAAGCGCTTGTACGCCAGTCTGGTCGAGAGGACGCACCGGATAGCGCTTGTAACCACGTAAACTGGGTATTGGCATCGAGGGGGTTGACATATAAGTGGCGTATTGATTTCCCGTCAGTTGCCCCGAGCGCCTGTTCCGATCGATCTTTTGTGTGATGTAATTCGGAAAGTAGGAGGGCTTGGGACCATTGAGGATGGTGTCGGGTTGTGTTTCCGAATCGGCTTTGTCTTCAGCGATTGCCATGTCAACGCTGACCCGCGCCCTGAGTGCATCATCCTGTTCCTCGCCATTGACGGCGCCAAAGAGGAGATCGGCAAAATCGTAGCCGCTGTCCTTTCCGGGAGCGTCGAGATGTTTCGTGGAAATGTGCCGGATGCAATCCAGGGTCGTGAAATCCCCGGCAAGACGGGGCATATAAGCCAGGCCGATGCGCAGGATGCCGTTGTCTTCCTTGTAGAAAACGGGCACTTTTCCGCCATTTTGGTATATCGACTTCCAATAGCCGTTCCACGGACGATCACTGTTGGGTTCCTCATCTTCGTGGATGAAGAGGAAATCGCGCCAATAGCGGGTATCGACCCTGATGGCGTTTTCTGGGGCTTCATCGTAGAAGATGAAGTCTTTTTTCTTGCCGGTATCCTGTCTGCTATCGGAGATCTGCCCGGTGAATACCGCAAAGCCCTGGTTGGAACCCTCACCGGGTTTGGCGAGATGCTCATCTATGGAAAGTGGGACGGCATGCTCATCCCAGTTCATTTTCTGGCAGAGACGCGCCCATTTCCGATATTTCTCGCGCACGGTCATTCCCTGCTTGAAAACAGGTGGGGGAGTGCCGGTTGCCTCTTCGATATCACGATGGTGCAGACGTTTCATCTGGCAGGGAATGATTTCCTGGCCGCCATCTTCGGTCATGCGCAAAAAGCCGGTTTCGATGCTGTTGACTTTTTCCTTGTAGGAAGCGGAAACATATATGCCCGAGATGTCCCGCAGCCCGGGGCGCTGCTCATCCACCATGCGCATTCGCCCAAAACCCGCGACTTCGACGACAGAGCGGAGCATGCCCTTGAGGCTGGAGCCGGGTATTGCGTAGCGGCCATCGGGGAGTTGGAATGGGTGCACCTCGGTGTTGGGTCGGTCATTGGCAGTGTTTTTTTCTTGTTTGCCACCGACGAGCAAAGGCGTTTGCGCCGTCAGCGTGTAGTGAATTTCTCCGCTGTAGCCATCCTGAAACGGATGGTCGTGGGAGACTTGCTTGCCCCATTCCGGGGTGACGATGGCCTCGGGCAGGGGAACGAAGTTATAAGGGGCGGAGATGGCCTGCATGTTTTCTTTGTTGAGACCTTGAGGGCAATTGGGACGAGCATTCATGGTCATTCCTCGCTGTCGGCGTTGATTTCGATGGCGGTGAGCAGGGCCAGATGTTGGATGACGCCGCGTTCGGTAGTATCGCGCCAATAGCGGCGATAGACGAGAAAACCGTTGGCGCCGTGGAGCCGGTGGCGGACTTCGTCGTAAAGCTCGCTTCCCTGCTCGTCGTGGCTGTGGGTGGTGAGTATCCAGCCCTGGCCTGCGCCGTGGCGCAGGGTAAGGCTGTGCCCCTGGCCGGTGACGGCTTCCGCCGTGAGCAGGCAGCCCCAATCGGGCGCGGGCGTGGGCAGGCCATCCGTGAAGTATTGCTGGTGGGACTGAAACTGGAGCCAGCCTTGTCGGGGTTGGGCGTTTTCAAACTCGGCCCAGACTTCGTCGGGCTCGGTGAGCGTCAGCGTGCTTTCCAGTTTTGGCGCGCCTTGCCACATCTGCGGCAATTTCGCGCTTTCGCGGAACTGTTGGTAAGCGTCGAGCAGTTCCATCAGGCGGCCTCCTCGTTGGATTCAGAGTTGTCGGTCTTGATCAGCCAGTCGGCCAGTGGGCCGTTCAGTTGGCCTGTGAAAAAGCCGTTGCCGGTGCTGGTTTTGGAGCCGATGGCGAGACGGCCCTGGCAGAGGTCGTCGAGCGCGTCTTTCAGCGCCTGGCGGACTTCGGGGCCGGCGCTTTCGAGGACGCTTTTTTTCAGGACGATTGGGATCGTCAGTTGCCCGCCGAGCAGGCTTTCTTCGTCGAACAGCATGCGGTTGCGGATGCCGCCGGTGAAGCGGTCGATGGCGTTGTGCATGAGGTGGATGACTTGCTCGGGCTCGACCGAAATGCTGATGTCATCGAGGATGAGCGCGCCGGCGCGTCCCGTTTTATTGCCTTCCTTGCTGTCCTTGATCCAGCCGAGCAGTGAGTGGAGAGCCTCGGGGCGTTCGTCGTCGAGCGTGGCGTCTTCGCTGTTCCACAGGCCGGCGTGACGACGGTAGTGGAAGGCGATGCGATGGGACAGCGCGCCCTTGATCGACGAGGCGGGGACGAGAGGCATTTTCAGTTGTCGCTGGCCCTTGCCATCTTCCCATATGATGCACTCTTCGGTTTTCGGCAACAGATCGGCGGGTTTGTCGCCGTTGTCGCCGCGCAGGCTTTCGGTTCCCTGCCCGATGCGCCAGGGGCCTTTGGCCTCGAGGACGAGTTCGCCGTTGATCCAGTCGCTGCCGCTGGGCGGTTCGATGTCCTTTTGTTGCAGCATTTTCGTATCGGAGAGCCCGCGCCCAAGCTGAACGTAGTGTCTGCGCTGCTCGGGGTTCTTGAGGTCGAAGCAGCCCTGATGCAGTTCGATGAGCCGCATTTTACCGAGGCCGGCGCGGGTATGGCCGCCAAGGCGGAAAGCGGGGTGCCGCAGCAGGCTGAGCAAGGCATCCCATTCGGCCTGGCCGGATTCGGGTGAGTCGGCCCAGAGTTTGAGTTCAGCGGCGAAGCGATGGCCGGCGGGGAGGATGGCGCGGTCGAATTTGGCCTTGTCGGCGGCCGCGCCGCGATGCGTCAGGCGGACGCGATCGCGGTACACGGGGGTGTCCTGCTGGTCCAGCACTGCCTTGTAGAGTTCGTCTTCGAGACGTTGCGGGTCGGTGATGAGTCCTTCGGCCGGTTGGCCCTGGCTGTCGAGCAGCGCGCCCCAGGAGACCAAAAGCCGGGAAGCTTCGCCGTCCTTGCTTTTTTGGTAACCGAAAAGGTCGTCGGCGGCGCTTTCGTCATCGCCATGGGTTTCGATCCAGAGGTGACGCAGGACGCCCGCGAGACTGGAGCCGGGCAACGCGGGCAGGCCGTTGGCGTCCCGCACCAGGGCCGTGTCGAAGACGCCGTCGGGATTGCCCGTGCTGATGGAGAGTGTGGTGGCGGCCTCGAGCGTGAAACGGGCGATGAAGAGGGTGCTGCACTCTAGACGGTTCATGGTCAGACTCCTCCAGTTTGGATGGCGTCGGTGATCCGATCTGCGAACATGCGGATAAACAGGGCGTAGGCGCGGTTTTTGTGCGCGTCTGGAATGTCGTTCGTGATCGTGTCGAAGGTAAGTTTTGCCTTGAGCCATTCGGCCAGTTTTTGTGGTGGCTGGCCGGCTTTCTTCGCGGGAATTTCGATATTCCAGCCTTCGCCTTTCGGTTTGATGCGGGCCTTGGCGCCTTGAAAAAGATCTTCGAAGATTTTCCGGCCGGTCTGGTTGCGGGCGACGCTGCCGACCCCGGCCCATTGCGAGCGCGAGGGGCCGTAAGTGAGGTCGCCGGTGATGCCGTTGAAGCGGCGGGAGGCGCTGATGGCGTTTCGATACTTGTCGAGGTGTTCGCGCACCAATTTTTCGACGATTTCCCGCCAGCCGATATCGGCGCGACTTTCGAGCCACTGGATCAGCGGATCGTTGGCGGGCTTTTCCACTTCGCCATCCGCCCTGGAGAGTGGGGCCGGTTCGTCGAACCGGGGTCGGAGCGTCGCCAACAGCGCCGGGTTGACCCAGACCCGGCCCAACCCGGCTTCGCGATGCAGGCCGGCGCCGTTTTCGTGCAGACGTTGAGGGGCGTCGGTATCATCGGATTTTCCGCTGAGCGCGATGACGCTGCCCGCCTGCACGACCAGCCGTTCGCTGTCGTAGCCCTGGCGGGCGCTGTTCCACGGAGAGTAGCGGCGGGTGCGCAGAAACGTCCGCGACCAGTCGATCTGGCAACCTCCGAGGCCGAAGTCTTCTGGTGCTGGCTCGGTCTTCGGGTTGCCGAATGCATCGGCCAGCGCAAGGTCGGAGAGCAGCCAAAGGATCAGCTCGTCCTTATTGGCGTCGCCAGCCTGCACCGGATCGAGTTCGACCGCCGTGATTGCGCAGCGACCATATTCGGCGGAGCGGGAGCGGCCCAGCAGTTGTTCCCCGGTCAGCGCGTCGATGATCTCGTCGAACCGCGCTTGGTCGATGTCGTCATCGGCTTCGACGAAAGCGATGAACCGTTGCCCACGCAGCAGGGCGTCGTAGCCGAACAGTTGGGCCTTTTCGGCGCGACCGGTTTCGGGGGCGATGGCGGTCTTCAGTCGCAGTTCCCGCGCCGGGGTGGAGTAGCGTCCGTCGGCGTGGACGTAGCCGCCGCGCAGTTGCTTGATCTGCCGTTGTTGTTCGGCGCTGTCACGGAGCCGGTTGATGATCTTGTCCGCTCTCAGTCGGGTAACGCCCTGCTCGGTTTCCTGGTAGCCGGCGAGCTTTCTGTAATGCCAGCAGAGTGGCGTCGGCCAGCCGATGGCATGGCCATCCCAGGGAGTGGCGTCGGAAAACCGCAGTTTGCCGCTGTGAAAAAGAAGGTAGGCATCGCGCCGGTCGAATGCATCGTAGCGGCGGCTCGCGGCGGCGCCGAGCAGGGCGGCGCCGGGAATGCGGTCGAGCGATTTGTGGCCGCCTTCGGTGGCGGCGCTGGCGCTGAAGACGCAATCCTCGATCAGGTCGATACGCAGGGCCTGGCGTTTCATGGCTGTACCTCCAGAGTGATTTCGGCGCGCCCGAGGCCGCGACTACGGTGGGCGCCAACGGCGTCGATCAGGGGCAGGATTTCGCGGATGCGCTCGTCCCAATCGTCGGGCGGGGTTTGTCCGGGCACGGGGTCGATACCGGCTTGAAGCATCACGGGGATGGTGACTTCGATGCCGCGCAGGCTGTGGTCGAGAGCGCTGAGGCTGCGGTATTCGACGGCGGTGTGGTACAAACCGGCATAGAAGGCGGGCGTCAGTGTTCGTCCCTCTCCACTGGCCAGCCAGCGCCGCTGTGGCTCCGGCAGCTGGGCATCGGAGATACGCAGGCACCCGCGTTGGGAGAGATCACCACCTGCCGGATTACGGCTGCCGAACAGGGTTTTGGCCAAACCCGTGAAGCCCTCCCAGCCCCAGGCTTCGGCGCGGGCAGCGGCATCGCGCAGCAGCCCCTTGAGATGTCGCCCCGGCAGCAGCGGCAGGCCATCGGGGTCGCGTTGCACCACGAAATCATAGACGCTGCCCCCATCGCGGCCGCCACCGGCGTGCCAGTATCCCCTGAGATCGATGGTCAGTTGCGCTTTCATGCGGCTTGTCCTCTTTGCATGTTGTCGCCGGATTGGGCGCGCGTCAGGCTGAGCAAGGCCAGCGCATCGCCCAGTGGGCTGCGGCAGATGCCGTTGCCGCTGTTGTCGTAGGGCAGCAGTGCGTTTTTGGAAATACTGGAGAGCGCGTTCATCAGTTCGTCATATTTTTTCAGGCGTGGTGTTTTGTCCTTGTCGTCCGCCATCAGTCGCCGCCAGCGGCGGTAGCGTCGTTCGGCCTGAGCCTTGTCGTGGCCCATCAGCGTCATCAACTGGCGTGTCGGGCCGCGCGCCATGTCGTCGGCGCCGAGCGTTCTGGCCAGTTCGAGCAGGTCGTCGAGGCAGGGCTGTTGCTCTTTGAAGTAGTATACGCCGAGGGTGTCGATGAAGGTTTCGTCGCCGAAGCGGTGCGAGAGAACGCGTGCGACAATCTGCTCGTAATCGTCCACCAGTGAGCCAGTGATACGGTGGAAGGCGATGGAGGATTCGGGATCGTCCTGGTTCAGCGCCTTGGCCACTTTTTTCGCTTCGCCGAGCAGATCCTCGGCCAGGTGTATGGCCATGTGGAAGGGCTGGGAGGCGCGCAGGAAAACGAGGCCGAAACCCAGAGTGAGACGCTTCGGCAGGCCCTCGACGCTATGATCTTCACCAAGTTTTTTGAGTTCCTCGCGACTGGCGCTTTCAAAGGCCTCGGCGAACACCTTGCAGTATTCCATGGCGAGATCGGCGCGTACGATGACGGTGATGTCGTCCCCACCGAGCAGGATGGGACGGGCTGCCAGGCATTGGCTTCGCTCTTTCTCGCGCACGGGCAGCAGAACCTTTTCGGTGGCCTGTTGCGCGGCGCTTTGCGTGGTGGCGGCAACAGCATTGGAAAAAGCGCGGAAAAGTTCGACGAAGCGATTGTCGTCTTCTTTGGCGGCATCGCGAATGTGCATCAACAACTGCCCCAGGCCATTACCGTCGGCGTGGATCAGCGCCACTGTGCGGTCATCCCCGGCAAAGGGAAAAGCGCCGGTATCGCTTTTGCCTTCGAGATCCGTCGGCCAGTCCCGCCACTTCAAATCGGCGTCGGGCGGGGCGAAGCGCTTGAGAAAACCGGCTTTCGACAAATCCGCCATCTGCTTCTTGCGGGCGGTGGGGGCATCCATCGGCCCGTCCTTGGCCCGCCATTTCGCATCGATGGCGGCCAGGCCGGTGCGCCGGGATCGGCTGGTCAGCGGGCTGGCCGGCGGCAGGTTCGGGCGCTTGCGATTGGCGTCGGCGTTCATGGCCCGGCGCGCGGCATCGAAGGCTTCCGCATGGGTGCAGCCTTCGCCCATGCCCAGGCTGAAATCCATGCCCGGCGCCCACTGCTGCACCGCCAGGGTCCACAGTCGCAGAAACCGCATCAACTCGTCGCGGTCGTCGCAGAAGGCATAAATCGCGCCGCCCGCGCGACGGGAAAATCGAATGGTCTTTCCGTCGCCCATCCCCAGGGCGTTCAGAACATTGTCGAGTAAATTCCCGTCGCCATCGGTCATCTGATCGAGCAATTCGCTGGCGCCCGCCACGTCGCGCAGCCGTCCGGACGCAAAGAGGTAGGGCTGGATGGAATTGAGTTCAAAAACGAGTGAGTGCATTTCCATTCTCCGGTCGGTGGATGTATTGCGTGTAATACCCCGCGAGGGCGAGGTGGCAGCTCGCATCAGTGGGGCCGTCGTTGAGGCTGTGGCGTTCTTGATCTGATTGCGCTTGAGCGGCGTTTTCACTTTTTCTATTCATGAGAGCTACCTTTATTTCCGTACCGGTTTCTTCGCCAGCTTGCGTTGCAGGGTGCGGCGGTGCATGCCGAGCTGGCGCGCGGTGGCGGAGATGTTGCCGTGGTTTTCCAGCAGCACGCGTTGCAGGTATTCCCATTCGAGCCGTTTCGGCGACGGCGAGGTGGCCGGCGGCGGCAGTCGGCTGTCGCCCTGTTCGCTGGCGAAGCCGGTGAGGATCTCATCGGCGCTGGCTGGCTTGGTCAGGTAGTGCATCGCGCCGAGCTTGATCGCTTCGACCGCGGTGGCGATGCTCGCATAGCCGGTCAGGATCAGGATGCGGGTGTCGGCCGAGCGGGCATGCAGGATGCGGGTCATCTCGAGGCCGGATTCGTCGCCGATGCGCAGGTCGACGATGGCGTGACTGAAGTCCTGTTCGTCGAGCAATGCAGTGGCGCCGGCGATGTCCAGCGCATGCCGGGTGGCGAAACCGCGACGCGTCATCGCGCGTGCCAGCACCTCGCAGTAGGCCGGGTCGTCGTCGACGATCAGCAGGCGTCGATCGCTCATTCGTCCTCCACCAGTGGGATCTCGATCTCGGTGCGCGTGCCGCCGTGATCGCGCGTTATCAGGCGTGCCTCGCCGCCGATCCGGCGGAGGGTCGCGTGGGCGAGGAACAGGCCCAGCCCGAGCCCTTGCTTCGATGGGCCACCGCCCGCGAGGATACCCGGCCCACGGTCGCTCACGCAAAGCCACAGCCGCCCGCCCTTGCGCGCGGCGCGCAGCTCGATCGATTTCGGCGATGCCTCGGCGGCGTTGTCGAGGATGTTGCGCAGCGCCTGACGCAAGGTCTCGTCGCCGAGCAGGCGGGCCTGTTTTAGATCCTCGATGCGCACGCGCGGATGCGTACCGGGATGTCGTCGTCGCCAGTCGGCGACCAGTTGTTCGACGAAATCCACGGCCGGCATCACCCGTCCGGCGCTGGCCTGTCCCTCGCCCTGGGAGGAAGCCGCGAGCACCGACAGCGAGTGTTTGCAACGTCGCACTTGCCGCCGGATCTGATCGAGCAGCGCGTGGATCCCGGAGGACGCACTGGCCGTCAGTTCCTCGCCGATCTCGTCGGCAAGCAGGCCGATCGTCGCCAGCGGGGTGCCGAGTTCATGCGCGGCGCCGGCCGCCAGGGCGCCGAGCGCGACGATGCGTTCGTCACGCAGGGCCTGTTCGCGCGCCCGGGCCAGCGCGCGGTCGCGCTCGCGCAGCTCGCTGGCGAGACGACCGATGAAATAGGCGATCAACACCGCGCTGAGCACGAAGCCGACCCACATGCCGTACACATGCAGGCTGAAGCCGCTCATCTGGTGGCCGACGGGACTGCCCGGCAAGGGCCGATAGAAGAACATCAGCAGCGAATAGCAGGTCACGGTCAGCGCGACCATGAACCAGGCATAGCGTTGCGGCAATGCGGTGGCGGTGATGACCAGCGGAAACAGGTAGATCCAGATGAACGGGTTGGTCGCGCCGCCGGTATAAAAGAACACCACCGTCAGCGCCAGAATGTCCGGCAGCATCCGGGCGAAGAAGCCGAGCGGGCGGATCGGCCGGCGGGCGCGCAGGCGTCGCCAGCTCCAGGCGTTATACAGCGCCAGCGCGAGCAGGGTCGCGGCCAGCGGCGCGAGCGGCAGCGGGTAGCCCAAGCCCCACACCAGCGTCGCGAGAGCGCCGGCCTGCAACAGGATCTCGATGTTGCGCAGCCGCGCCAGCTCGCGCAACCCGCCGTCCAGCGTGTGCGCCGCGAGTTCTTCGATCGGTTGCTTGTCGTTCATGGGTGACGAGTGTATCTCCGAATCGCGCTGGCATGGCCTGCGACAAAATGTCACATTCCCGCCAGCGTCCCCCGCCCATAGAATACCGGCAAATCTCGTGAATCGCCGACCCCGGGTTCGGTGTCGACAAATAAAGAGGCTGGTTGTCATGCAAAGCCGTTCGATCCCGCTGTTCACCCTCTGCGGCCTGGCCGCCATCGCCGGCGCGCGCGCGGGCGAGACCTTGCCGACCCTGGAAGTGGAAGGCCGGGCCGAGCCGGATTTCAGCGTGCATCGCGTGGTCGCCGGCGAGCGGGCGGCGGCCCCGGCCGACAGTGCCGAGCTGGTGCGCAAGGCGCCCGGCGCCAATGTCAACCGCAATGGCGCCTTGACCGGCATCGTGCAGTACCGTGGCATGTTCGGCGCGCGGGTCAATGTGCGCATCGACGGACTCAACATCGCTCCTGCCGGACCCAACTGGATGGATCCGCCGCTGAGCAACCTGCCGACCCAGTTTCTCGATACCCTCACCGTGGTGCGCGGGGTTTCGCCGGTCAGCGCCGGAGCCGAGACCATCGGCGGCACGGTGCGCGCGCGCAGCCGGCGCATCGACTTCGGCGACAACGACCAGACGCGCTTTCAGGGCGAGCTCCAGGGCGGCTACGCCTCGGCCAACGACGCTGGCTCGGCCGGATTGTTGCTCGGTGCCGCCGACCGCCGTCAGCGCTTCCAGTTGGAAGGCAGTTGGGACGATGCCGACGATCTGCGCGCCGGCGGCGGCGACGAGCTGATCCCGTCCGGCTACCGGCGCAAGAGCTGGGCGCTGGACTACGGGCGGCGTCTGGCCGGTCAAACCCTCGATGTCCGCTATCAGCACAACCGCGTCGACGATGCCGGCACGCCGGCCTTGCCGATGGATATCGTCTTCCTCGACGGCGATCTGTTCGGCCTCGAATACCAGGGGCGGCTCGGCGCGCTGGAACTCGAGGGTCGGCTGCATTACCAGTCCACCGATCACCGCATGGACAACTACAGCCAGCGCCGGGCCCCGCGCATGGCCAGCGGCATGGCGATGCGCCGTTTCGCGGTGACTGACTCCAACGATTGGGCCTGGGATCTGCGCGCCGCGATGGCCTTGGGTGGGGGGGAGTTCAGTTTCGGCGTGGATGGCTGGCTGGCCCGGCACAATGCCGATGTCTTCAGCCCCGACCGCGCGGCTTTTCATATCGAGAACTACCATGCCATCGAGCGCGATCGTATCGGTCTGTTCGGCGAATGGGAAGGGGATCTCGGCGCTGGTTGGGGTCTGCTCGCCGGGCTGCGCTACACCCATGTGCACAGCGATGCCGGCGAGGTTTCGGCGAACGGCCTGGGGATGACTCAGGCGCTGGCCGAGCGTCTGGTGGAAACCTTCAATGGTCGGGATCGCGCGCGCAACGACGATTTCGTCGATCTCTCCGCGATCCTGAGCCGCGCCTTTTCCGATCAGCTGACGCTGGAGTTCGGTCTCGGCATCAAGCATCGCGCGCCGAGTTACCAGGAGCGCTACCTGTGGTTGCCGCTGGAATCGACCGCCGGCTTGGCCGACCGGCGCACCTATATCGGCGATCCGGAGCTCGATCCGGAAACCGCCTATCATCTCGACCTGGGCCTGGAATGGCGTAGCCATGCGGCCTATCTGACCCCGCGTATCTTCTATAAGCGCGTCGACGACTACATTCAAGGCACGCCGCTGAACAGCGGTGACGCACTTGCCTATCGTCGTCGTGTTGTCGGCATGTTGAAGGGGCCGGGTTTCTGTACCGCCAATCCGGGCGCGCCGCTGTGCGTGCCACTGCGGTTCAGCAATGTCGACGCGGAATTCTATGGGTTCGACGCCGGCTTCGGCATGCGATTCGACCCGCATTGGTCCATCGATGGCAGCATCAGCTATGTGCGTGGCAAGCGCCGTGATATCAGCGACGATCTGTATCGCGTTGCCCCCCTCAACGGTACGCTCGCGCTGACCTATCGCCGCAACCGCTGGTCGTTGACCGGCGAAGGCGTGTTCTACGCGGCGCAGAACGATGTTTCCCGGACCAATGCGGAGCAGGCGACGCCAGGGTATGGCATCGTGAATCTCCACGGCAGTTACCGGATGGGCCGGGATCTGTTGCTGTATGCCGGCGTCGACAATCTTTTCGACCGCTTCTACCATGACCATCTGGCCGGCTATAACCGGGTGGCGGCAAGCGCCGATGGGCGCGCCGCCGATCTGGCTGTCGGCGAGCGCCTGCCCGGCGCCGGGCGCAGCCTGTTCGTGCGCGCGGTATTGAGCTTCTGACTCGCGCAGTGACACCCTCCCGCGTTATGCGGGCGGTTTCTTGCCGCCGTCCGATGCTCCCGAGCCGGCAGACTGCTAGAATCCCACGCCTTGAGAAGTGGAACGAGCGATGGAATTCCTGAAGCACAACCTCGACTACCTGGTGCTCGGCACGCTCGGCCTGATGAGCGTGGTGATGCTGACCTTCGTGTTCGAACGCTATCTCTATTTCTGGCGCGTGCGCCTGGAGGAGATTCCCAACCGCGATCGCCTGTTCATTGTCCTGACCCGTCACCTGACGGTAATCTCGACGATCGGCGTCAATGCCCCCTACGTCGGCCTGCTCGGCACCGTGCTCGGCATCCTGATCACCTTCTACGACCTGGGTCAGGGCGGCGCGATCGACACCAAGGCGATCATGCTCGGCCTGGCACTGGCGTTGAAGGCCACCGCCGCCGGCCTGGTCGTCGCGATCCCGTCGATCATGTTTTATAACGCCCTGATGCGTCGCGTCGATGTGCTCACCGCGCGCTGGAATGAGCTCCAGCGATGAAACGTTTCGACCAGATCAACGTGATCCCGTTCATCGACATCATGTTGGTGCTGCTGGCCATCGTCCTGACCACCGCGACCTTTATCGCCAACGGCACCATCCCATTGGCGCTGCCGAAGACCGGCGATCGCTTGGAGCATCCCGCGGGCGCGCCACGTGAGATTGTCGTGACCCGCGGCGGCGAACTCTTCCTGGATGGCCAGGCGACCACGCTGGACGAACTCACCGCGGCGCTTTCCGATGTTCCACGCGACACTCCATTGACCTTGAAGGTCGACGCCAACGCGCCGTTCCAGGCCTTCATCACCGTGATCAACCGGCTGAAGGCGACGCACTTCGCGCGCGTTTCGATCGTTGCCGAAGAGTCCGGTTGAGGGGGAATGCGGCGCTACACCCTGATCGGATTGTCGCTGTCGCTGCTGGCGCACGCCGGTATCGCCTGGTGGGCTTGGCGTACCGCCTCCCAGACGCCGTCGCCCGCGCCGAAACATCGATGGGTGCTCGATCTCGCCTCGATACAGGTTGCGCGGGCGGCGCCGCCTGCCGCGGAGCCCGTGGACAAAGCCAAAACCAGGCCGAAGCCGGAACCGCCCGCGCCATTGCCTCCCGAGCCGCCGTCCGAACCATTGGCGACGCCGCCGCCTCCAGTGCGATCCTTGGCCCGGGTCACGCCGCCGCGCAAGCGCCGCCCCCGTCACAAGCATCATCGGCCCCGCCACCCAGCGCGGCGACTGTCTCATCGGATCCATAAGCCGCAAGCCGCCAGTCCGTCGCCGGAGAAGCCGGTCTCGTCCTTGCCGGCGCGCGCGCGGCCCGTGGAAAGCGCCCCCGCTGCGACCACGACAGCCATGGCGGCGTCAGCGGTTTCGCCGGCGGAGGTCGCCTCCGCGCGCGCCAGCTACCGCGCCGCGTTGCTCGCCGCGTTGCGCAAGCACAAATTCTACCCGCGGCGCGCGCTGCGGCGCGGGCGCGAGGGCACCGTGAAAGTGGGGTTCGAGATCTGCGCGGATGGACGGATCGAGAACGTCCGGCTGCTTGCCTCCTCCGGAGTGCATTCGCTGGACCAGGCCGCCCTACGCGTGCCCCGCGCGCTCGGGCGCTTCGAACCGTTGCCGAAGGCGCTGGGAAAGTCGCGCTGGAAGCTGGAAGTGCCGTTGAGCTATCGGATCCGGTAGTTCAGGCGTGCTGGATGCTTTTGGAAGAGGGACGACATGGGGCAAGAAAAACCGGCGCGGCTGCGCGTCGCTGGTTGCCGGGATCGCTGCGCACGGCCCGTGAAGACGGGGCGGGCGCAGTGGCCGAAAATTCGTGGGCGACGAGTATACATACCATTGATCTGACAAGGCGCAGACCCGATCGAGCGCAGCGGATCGGGCAGCGGCGCAGTTTCGCGGCACCGCCGCAGCCGGTTCCGCGGTACTTGAACCGGCCTGCAGCGGTTTACCGCCATGTGGGCATGGGTCCGATCCAACGTGGCGGATTGGGCAACAGCGCCCAACCTTTGAAATCAGGAAACCTCAAATGAAATGAAGCGCGATTGCCCTGGGTGCGGGCGTCCGCCGCTTGTCTTCACGCCACGCGGCATGGTCTTTCAGCCCCGCCGGGCGCGGCGCATGCCCACCAGGCCGATCGCCAGCAGCGACAGCGTGGCCGGCACCGGTACCGCTGAAGGCACGTCGCCCGCGGTGCCGAAGCCGCCCGGCGATTCGGTCTCCGCCCAGGTATAACGCGGTGCTTGATCCGAGGTCAGGAAGACCACGCTCGATGCGTTACCCGGCTGGATGCGGTTGTTGGCGTTCCAGCTGAACAGCATGGCTTCGGCCGCGAGCGTTCCGTTCTGCACCGCCGGGCTGGAGATCACGTTTCTTTCCAGGCTGTCGGCGTTGACCAGGCCGCTGCCGGCGATCAGGTTACCGACGCTGGTCAGCAAGGAAGGGCTGTGATCGTTGGGTACATCCAATGGTGTTACCGCGCCACTCAGAGCGCTGAAGGTGGTGGTGTCAAGATAGCCTCCGCTGGTCGGGGGCGAGATCCAGGTGATGTTGAAGTTCTCCAACTCCTGCTCCGGCGGGGCCAGCGGATCGGTGTTGTTGACCTGATAGAGATAGACATAGCGGGCAGCGGTATCGACACCCGTCGAGAAAGGCGCGAGCGCCACGGCGGTGCCGGCATTGGCGAAGAAACTGTCATTCAGCCAGTTGCCGCTTTCGTTCTCCCATACCGCGAAACTGACGGTGGAATCGCACAGCGGACAGGTCGCGCCGCCTGGGGTGCCGTCGGTATCGCCGAATACGCTCATGCCGACAAAGCTGGTGAGCAGGGCGGCATGCGCTGGCGCGGAAAGCGCGGCGGCGAGGCTGGCGGCGAGCAGGGACTGCTTGAATTTCATGATTCGATACTCCTTCCAATCATTTTCTATGCGTATTGGTTTGTAGGCATCCTCGCGCGTTTTTTGGCGGGAAAAGCCGTTCCGCGTGAGAGGCTTGCGTTGTCAGGAGATGCAAGCGCCTTGCCGTTTTTTCTGGCAGGAGGAGAGCGACGGAATATTGTCTGTCGCGGCGGATGCGAAATGCCGTGTGGACGTGATGGAATCAATGGGTCGGACGGTTTGCGCGGATCCCGGAGGGGCGGAATTTTGACGCGCCGGGAGAGATCGGGGATCGGGGCGGGCCGTTTAGAGGGATTTTGTAAAAAAACCGGACTGGTTTGCGCCGATGAGGAGGCTCCTTTGTTTGGTGTTTGTATGTAAGTTACTGGTTGTTATATTTTTTTAAAAAACGCCTTGTTCGGTCTTGGTGTAAAAAAAACTGACGGTTTTGTTCAGGTCTTGCGGTCTTCAGCGGTTTCACGGCGCTTGCGTACCGCCTCGGCCAGGGTTTCGAGCAGGGGGCGCGTATCATCCCACGGCAGGCAAGCGTCGGTGATGCTCTGGCCATGGGTCAATGGTTGACCGGGGACGATGTCCTGTCGACCGCCGACCAGATGGGATTCGATCATCGCGCCGATGATGCGCCGGTCGCCGCCGGCGATCTGGCGCGCGACATCCTCTCCGACCTCGATCTGACGCAGGTATTCCTTGCGGCTGTTGGCATGGCTGAAATCGACCATGATGTTCGGGCGCAGACCGGCGGATTCGATCTCGCGCGCGGCCAGGTCGATGCTTTCGGCATCGTAGTTCGGCCGTTTCCCGCCGCGCAGGATGATGTGGGTATCGCTGTTGCCGGAGGTTTCGAAGATCGCCGAGGTGCCTTCCTTGGTCAGCGACATGAAGACATGCGGACGCCGCGCCGCGAGAATCGCGTCGACCGCGATGCGCAACGTGCCGTCGGTGCCGTTCTTGAAACCGACCGGACAAGACAGCCCGGAAGCCAGTTCACGGTGGCCCTGGCTCTCGGTGGTGCGCGCGCCGATCGCGCCCCAGCTGATCAGGTCCGCGATGTATTGCGGGCTGATCAGGTCGAGGTACTCGGTGCCGGTCGGCAGACCTTTCTCGTTGAGTTCGAGCAGCAGCTTGCGCGCGAGCCGCAGCCCTTTGTTGATGCGGAAGCTGTTGTCCAGATCGGGGTCGTTGATGAGGCCCTTCCAGCCGACGGTGGTGCGCGGTTTCTCGAAATAGACGCGCATCACGATCATCAGATCGTCTTGCAGGGCGTCGCGGGCCTGGATCAGTCGCCCGGCATACTCGATGGCGGCCTCGGGGTCATGCACCGAGCAGGGGCCGACGATGACCAGCAGGCGGTCGTCTTCCCCCCGCAGGATGCGCTGGATGTTGCGACGTGCCTTGACGACGGTCTCGGCGGCCTGTTCGGTGAGCGGGTACTCGGCGCGGATTTCCTTGGGGGGCGAGACATCCTGGATGCCGGTGATGCGCAGATCGTCTGTATGATGCATGGGCGGTCGCAACGTGGGTTTAAAAGGCGGCCATTATACCGCAGCCGTTGCGGGGGCACAGACGAAATCTTCAATCGCGGCGAGAGCCGGAGGCTTTCGGGGCGATCAACCAGGCGATCGGTCCGTGATTGGGGGTTTCGATCCGTCGCAGCGGGCGGGCGCGGCCTTGCAGGGCCTGGTCGATGACGCGGCATTCCGCCTCGCCGCCGGTGTGGCCACGGTAGCCGGTGATCGCGATGACACCGCGCGGCGGCAGGATTGCGCGCGCGGCGGCGATCGCGGCGAGTGTGGTATGGGGCCGGGTGGTCAGCGCATGGTCGCCGCCCGGGAGATAGCCCAGGTTGAACAGCACCGCGCCAAGACGGGAATGCAGTGGACCGGGCAGGTGGTCGGCGAGGCACGCGTGGTCGGCGAGGATCAGGCGCGCGCGTTCCTCCATCCCGCGGGTGGCCAGGCGCGCGCGGGTGGCGTTCAGCGCCGCGCGCTGGATGTCGAAGGCGAACACCAGTCCGTCGGGACCGACCCGCTCGGCCAGAAAACAGGTGTCATGGCCGTTGCCGGCGGTCGCGTCGATCGCGATGTCGCCGGCTTGCAGATGGGCGCGCACGAAAGCGTGGACCTGTTCAACCAGACGCATCGAGACGCTTCCGGTAGCGGGAGATATCGATCGCCGCGGGCAGCGGCTGGCCGGCGCACAGCCGGCGGGTCAGCGCCTCGACATGCAGCGGTGCGAACAACGCGCCACGCGCGCCGAAGCCATTGCATACCCACAGCCGCGGCTGATACGGGTGGCAACCGAGGAAGGGCTGGCGGTCCGGGGTGCCGGGGCGGATGCCGGCTCGCTGCGCCAGCACCTTGGGCGGTTGGCGGCCACACAGCCGTCGGTATTCCGCGAGCAGCCAGGCGCGCGCCGCGGGTTCGGGCCGGTCGTCGTCGAAGCACCACCGGTTGCTGGCGCCGAAACGCAGGCGGCCGTCGCCCAGGGGGATCGCCCAGCAGCCGCCGTTGACGATCGCGCGCGGCGCCGCTTCCGGCAAGGCCAGATCCAGGATCTCGCCCTTCGCGGGCTGAAGCGGGAGCCAGTCGAACCAGGGGTTATCACGCATCCGCCAGCCTTCGCAGAAGATTACCCGCCGCGCGCGCAGATCGCGCCAGCGCACCATATCGGCGCGTGCCTGGAACTCCCGAGCGTGCGTGAGTTCGCGGCGCAGGGCGTCATGGCGCGCAAGCCAGGCGCCGAGGGCGTCGAGCAGCGCGCCGGTGTCGAGCCAGCCGGTATGGCGCTGCACGAAGCCGCCGTGGGGCTGTGGGAGCCGGCTCGTGTCGAGGCGCGGCCCGGCATAGCGGCGTAGCGCGGGGTCGGCGCGCAGCTCGGCATGGCGCATCGCCTGGGCCGGGTCGTTGAACAGCCGCAGCATCGGCAGCGGATGGAAGAAGGGCTGCCCAAAATGCTGTTCGAGGCGCCGCCAAACGCGTTGTCCGGCGGCCCGCGCGGCTTCCAGACCGGCGGGTGGGCGCAGACGCCGGCCGGCCAGCGGATTCACCAGGCCCGCGGCGACGCGGCTGGCGTTTTCCCGCTCGCCGTCGTCGATCACCAGCACACGGTGGCCGGCCTCGATCAGCCGCCAAGCGAGCAGGCTGCCGATCAGGCCCTGGCCGACGATGATCTCATCGAGCATGCTGGCGGACGTATTCGTACATCACGATCGACGCGGCGATACTGACATTGAGGCTTTCGATGCGACCGAACTGCGGGATCGAAAGCCGCCCCACGTCGGGAAACGCGCGCGGATCGAAACTCAACCCCATCTCCTCGTGGCCGACGACGAAGGCGCTGCGCACCGGCAGCCGGGACCCGGGCAGCGGGGTGTCGGCGCCGGCGGCGAGCGCGAACAGGCTGTAGCCGCGCGAGATGAGTTCGTCGTGGCATGGGCTGAAGTCCTCGTGGAAGCGCGCGGGCACGCTTTTGAACGCGCCCTTGGCCGGATTGACGTCGAACGGGCCGATGCCGATCAGGTGGACCTCGGCCGCGCCGAAGACCTCGGCGCTGCGGAAGATCTTCGGTACGTTGAAGCCGGCTTTCAGGTGGTCCAGCACGACGATGAATTCATGCGCCCCCGGTTTCGCCAGAAGATTGCGCTGGCGGTGTTTCTCGTAACGGCGCAGGGCCTGTTGGCGCTTGTCGCGGCGCGCCTTGCGCGTGGCTCGGTCGATCATGGGAACAGCGTAGCAGCCCGGCGGGAAGGGGATATTTGCGGTATACTCGATCAATCGTCCCGGGCACAAGCAGCCTGGAAGTGGATTCCTGACGAGCGGGTTTCATCGCGTCATGACTCAGCCTTTGCCCTCCGCCGCATTGTCGCCAGAGATCGAGCGGATCTCCGCGCGTTATGAACTGCTGCGGCGCATTGATCTGCCCGCCGATCTGCGCCGACTGCCAGCGCAGCAGTTGCCGCGCCTGGCCGATGAGTTGCGTGGTTTCCTGATCGAGACGGTCTCGCGCACCGGAGGTCACCTCGCCGCCGGCCTGGGCGTGGTCGAGTTGACCATCGCGCTGCATTACGTCTTCGACACCCCGCATGACCGCCTGCTGTGGGATGTCGGCCACCAGGCCTATCCGCACAAGATCCTTACCGGGCGGCGTGACCGCATGCTTACTTTGCGACAGAAGGATGGTTTATCGGGCTTTCTGCGGCGTGGCGAGAGCGAGTACGATGCCTTCGGCGCCGGTCATTCCAGCACCTCCGTCGGCGCCGGCCTCGGGATGGCGATCGCCGCGCGCCAACAGGGCATTGCGCGCCAGGTGGTGCCGATCATCGGCGACGGCGCGCTCTCCGCCGGGATGGCTTTCGAGGCCCTGAACCATGCCGGCTCGCTGGACGAAAACCTGCTGGTGGTGCTGAACGACAACGACATGTCGATCTCGAAGCCGGTCGGCGCGGTCAGCAACTATCTCGCCCGGGTGCTCACCAGCCGCTTCTACAACAGCGTGCGCGATGGCAGCCGCAGCGTGCTGAAATCGATGCCGCTGATCCGCGATCTCGTGAAGCGCTGGGAAGAGCATATGAAAGGGATGGTGATCCCCGGCACCCTGTTCGAGGAGATGGGTTTCACCTATATCGGCCCGATCGACGGTCACGATCTGCCGATGCTGGTGCATACCCTGGGCAATATGAAGGACATGCATGGTCCGCGCTTGCTCCATGTGGTCACTCAGAAGGGGCGTGGTTATGAGCCGGCCGAAGGCGATCCCTGCGGCTATCACGGGGTGACTCCGTTCGATCCCGAAACCGGCGAGCTCTCCGGTGGCAACGGGCGCCCGACCTATACCCGCATCTTCAGCGACTGGCTGTGCGATGCCGCCGCGCGCGACGACCGCGTCGTCGCGATCACTCCGGCGATGTGCGAGGGCTCCGGCCTGAACGCCTTCGCCGAGCGGTTCCCGAAGCGCTATTTCGATGTCGGCATCGCCGAGCAGCACGCGGTGACCCTGGCCGCCGGCATGGCTTGCGAGGGGCTCAAGCCGGTCGTCGCGATCTATTCCACCTTTCTGCAACGCGCCTATGACCAGCTGGTTCACGATGTCGCGTTGCAGGACCTGGATGTGTTGTTCGCGGTCGACCGCGCCGGCCAGGTCGGCGCCGACGGCGCCACCCACGCCGGCAGCTTCGACCTCAGCTTCACGCGGCCCATCCCCAACATGTTGGTGATGGCGCCGGCCGACGAGAACGAGTGTCGGCGCATGTTGCAGACCGGGCTGGAATGGCGCGGCCCGGCCTTGGTGCGCTATCCGCGCGGCGGCGGTCCGGGTGTGGCGGTCGACGACGATCTCGAAACCCTGCCGCTCGGTAAGGGCGTGCTCGCACGGCGTGGTGGCGAGGTCGCGATCCTGGCCTTCGGCTCATTGCTCGCGACCGCGCTGGAGGTTGGCGATGAACTCGGCGCCAGCGTCGCCAACATGCGTTTCGTCAAGCCGCTGGACGAAGCGTTGGTGCTCGAGCTGGCAGCGAGCCACGATCTGCTGGTGACGCTCGAAGAGAACGTCGTCGCCGGAGGCGCCGGCGCGGCCGTTGCCGAGTTGCTGCATCACGCCGGCATGGTCGCCGACGTGCTCCATCTCGGCCTGCCGGACGCCTTTGTCGAACAGGCCACACAGGCCCAACAGCTCGCCGATTGCGGCCTCGACGCCGCCGGCGTGCTGGCAAGCGTGCGTGAACGGCTCGCCGCGCATCGCAAGGGCGCGATCCAGTCGGCCTGAAGCGCGGGCAGCCTGCCCGCGCGATCTGGAATCCACATTCTCCTCCATGGCGGCCGCCTTTTGGCATTCTCCCAGTGCCTGCCTCCCGTGGGACGATTTTTCCGTCAGGACGGGATGGGTCTCTATAAACCACATAAACCACTGATTTCCGTTCGCTGACTAGGGTAAGCAGGTAAGCCGTTTCGACTCCCCTCCGTTGCCTTTTGGGGGCAATTTGGCAGGTATACTCGTCGCCCATGAATTTTCGGCCACTGCGACCGCCCCTTGCGCTCGTGGGCGTCGTTGCGGGAACTCGCCATTCCCGGCCATGACCCGTTTCCGCGTCTGGCCAATGGGTGCACGGAACGACCTCGAAAAACCGAAAGTCCATGGGCAAAGGGTCTATCCGATAAATTCTGGCTTGGTGTCATGATTTTTTACAAGTTCACAAGCGGGGGGGGAGGGTTGAATCAGTAAGCTACGTATAACATGTTGATATAACTCATGTTATTTTATTTGGAATGGAAATTGCTAGAATTTTTCGACGTATTTGCATGGGAAGTGCAAGTTTGTCATGTCGCTGTTTTTTATACTCTTCGCCCATGAATTTTCGACCGCTTCTCGCACTCGTGGGTGTCGTTGTGTAAACCCGCCGTGGAGATAGGATCATGAGTCGTTTCCGCGCCTGGCCCATGGGCGCGAGGAACGGCCTCGAAAATCCGAAAATTCACGGGTGACGAATATTGATTTGGGTGGAATTGCGATATGTGATGTCGTGCATGGGTTTTTCTGCTGTTTATTTAATAGGTCAGTTAGTGTCATATTGAATTTATGACTACACAATTGAATTGGGTGTTTGATTTAACTGTATCAAGTTTTCGTGGGGCATGGAAGCGTCAATCGCTCTGCTAAGCATTAATTGGGGGGGGTATGAGCTTTTATTGCTTTCCGGTTCGTGTGTTCGTTATTGTTATAATTTTGTTGCCTTTTCCAGTCTCGGCGGTAATGATCGATTTGAATGATTTTTTCAATGATCCCACCGTTACTGTTTCGGCAGATGGTTCATCTGCTGTATTTCGGGAAGATCCTGGATTTAGTGAGGTGGTGTTATTGAATGACCCCGGTTTCGGGGACCCGGAAGTAATCATTGCCGGACAGAACCTCGGGCTTTTTTTTGATTATGAGTTTCTGGAAGCTCCGGGAGAAGATGATAGCGTATTCCAGTTTATATTGGATGGTGCGACTGGAAACAGCGTTGGCCCGGCATTTGAATTTTTTTCAGAAGACAGTGTTGTCGGGACGATTGTGTACGATTTGACACCTTTGGTTGGCACGCAACTTGGTTTGTCTTTCTCTTTGCAATCTGGTCAAGCCGATAATGGCTTTGGTTCGACGTTGACGATATCCAATGTTCGGATTGAGCCGCTTCCTGTGGTGTCTGTATCCGCTCCCGCAACGTTTCTTTATTTGTTATTTGGGGTCGCTGCTATGTTCATGCGTATCAGGCGATTCGGCTTCGGGAGCAGTGATCGAGTTCTAAGTTTGCTACAATAGAAAATACTGTTTCGAATCGTTGGTTTATGCTCGTCGTCTATGGTGTTTCGGCTTTTCTAGATCATTCCTCGCGCCCGTGGGCCACGCGCGGAAACGACTCATGATCCTATCTCCATGGGGGGTTCCGCAACGACGCCCATGGGTGCGAGGAGCAGCCGCAGTGGCCAAAAACTCACGGGCGAAAAGTAGACGAGTATTGGGAACGCGGCATGCTAAATAATGTGTTAGGGGTATTCGGGGTGAATCACGCAGTCGTCGGGAAGTCGAATCTATCCGTGCGCCAAGTGGTGGGGCTTGTTTTTCTAGTGCTGCTGTTGGCTGGTTCGTGGACGTCTTCATTGTTTGCCGCAGTGGACAGCAGTGGTTTGTTGGATCTTGGTCAGAACGTTGCTGTCGAATACACTCGCTTCCGCACTAATCGTCGTACCGGTAAAACGGTTGCTACCGCGACGGTCACCAATCTTTCTGATCAGAGTTATTCCGGTCCAATCTATCTCGTCATTAATGGGATTACTCCCAATACGGTAACAATTGAGGGAGAAGATGACCGGACGATTTTGGGAGAACCTGTCTTTATCAAAGATGTTGCCGAGTTGGCGCCGGGAGCCTCCGTTGAGTATTCCATAACGTTTGTCGCTGGTGCTCGCTTGCCCCGTTTGTCGATAAACGAGGCGGTATTCGCCACAGATGCCGCTGGTGGAGGAGGAAACGGAGGAGGCTCTGTTCCCTTGGCGGTAAGTTTTTCTTCTCCGCCTGATGGGCTGCTGACCCAAGCCGATCACATTTTGGTGGAAGGCCAAGTGGAATTGTCTTCGGCAACGGTTGTCGTCAACGGCCGTATCGCCAGTGTCGACAGCAATGGCGTTTTCCAGGTCGAGGTACCCTTGCGCGAAGGTGTCAATACATTGATCGCAACGGCCGAGGCAGGTGGAAGAATCGGTACCGGTAGCGTTCAGGTGATTCGTGATACCGATCCACCGATGGTCGTCGTCGAAACGCCCCGTGAAGGGGCTGTATTGACCGGATTGCAGGTCGATGTGGCAGGCCTCGTAAATGATATTGTCACGGGCACCACGATCAACGCTGATGATTGCGAGGTAACGGTCAATGGCGTGGCCGCTCAAGTGTCCAATCGAAGCTGGGTGGTCCCCGATCTTCTGCTGCAACGTGGACTGAATACGCTCACCATTGTCGCAACGGATCGCGCGGGCAACAGCCGCGTGGTTTCCCGCCAGGTTCGGGTTGCGGATCAGGTTGGCCAGCGGATCGTTTTGTTGGCGGGTAATAATCAGGTTGCCGCCATGGGTTCTTCTCTCCCCGAGCCTCTGGCTGTGGGTCTGTTGGATGCGGATGGAAACCCCGTACCAGACAAGGCGGTGACATTCCGTGTCAGCAGGGGCGACGGCATCTTGGGTGTCCCGCCAGAACAGGATACGAAGCTCGTTGTCCGGACGGATGACAATGGCATTGCCAGTACGTTTTTTACTATTGGAGAGCGTATCGGATCGGGCAATCATCGTGTGATTGCTTCCGCGCCGGGCTTCGTAGGCGAGGTCGAGTTCTGCGCGCTTGCGATTGCGGGTGTTCCACGGCGCATCACCACGGTATCCGGGGACGGCCAGACAGGCATCGCCGAAGAGACCTTGCCTAAACCCTTTGTGGTGCTGGTAACCGATGCGGGAGGCAACCCCGTTGGCGGTGTCGATGTGACTTTCGAGGTGAAGAACGGCCTTGGAAGCTTTGGTGGCGCGCCCTCGGTGGTATCCACGACCGACAGTGATGGGTTGGCCAGCGCGACCATGACCCTTGGTCCTCAATCGGGCATCAACAACAATATTGCGGAGGCGAGTTTCGCCGGCCTTATGGAATCTCCGGCTTCCTTCAGAGCTTCTGGCCGCGCAGTGGGCAGGCCTGCCGATACCACGATCAGTGGGATCGTGCTGGATAATCAGGACAACCCGATTCCAGGTGCGACTGTCCATGTAGAATCCCTCTCCGGCAGCCCGGGCGCGCCGGCGGGTACGGCGGTTACTGATGATCAGGGGCGTTTTTCGATATCCAACGCGCCGGTTGGCACCGTTCATTTGGTCGTCGATGCATCCACCACGACACGAACGGGTCATTGGCTGGCTGTCGGGTTTGAAATGACAACGATTGCCGGTCAGGATAATACGCTGGGACACCCGATCTGGCTGCTTCCCGTGGCCGAGAATGAGGTCGTTGTCCAAAGTGGCGGGCCGGAACAAGAAATTACGCTGTCGATTCCTAATGTGCCCGGCTCGAAGATAGTCATTGCGCCGCACTCGGTCACCTGTCCGAACGGACAGAGTCAATGTACGATAAGCTGGACCCAGGTACGCGGAGAACGCGTACCCATGCCGCCGCCTCAGGGGTCGTCGTTCATGCTTGCCGCGACCTTGCAACCCACTAATACGCGTTTCGACCCGCCCGTAGCATTGTGTATTCCCAACAGCTCCATGCTGCCGGGTTCCCAGGCCGATATGTATTCTTTCGACCATGATTTGGGTGAGTTCGTTGCGATTGGGACAGCCACTGTGACGGATGATGGATCTCAGCTCTGTTCCGATCCGGGATTCGGGATCGTCAAGGCGGGTTGGCATGGATGCGCGCCGCCACCGCCGCCAAACAAGTGCAAGCGCAATTGTCCGACACTGAATCCGGATGAGTGTCAGGAAGTTCAAAGCGCTGAATGTCCTGCGTGCCCAACTCTAGTATCGAAGCCGCCGGATACGGTGAAGTCCGAGCAGTCATCGCCTTCTGACTGCGTAACAGATACTTGCGGCGGAACAATTCCAAAGGATGAAACAGTAGAGTTACAAAAGGAAAATCCGTGCAAATTATGTGATGGCGGCAGCATTGCCGATGTTCCAAATGATCTAGAGAAACACTGTGGTGATGGTTCATCCAAACAGGCATGCCTGATCTGCAAGGATGGGCTTTGCACCCGTCCTGATTGCCCGGTAGATGCGAGCGATGATGTTTCAGTTCGTTTGTCCGAGGGGGTGGCTGGCGAGTGGGCAAGCAAAGCAAGATCGCTGTTGAATCGTATACCTGGCGTTAATATAAAAAAAGTTAGTCTCGAGGTTAGAGCCGACTTGATTCATGGGCAAAGATGTTGTAAGGATTGCGAATTGGCTGATCCGGTATCTGATTACATTCGCGGGCGTGGCAGTATAAATTCTGAACTGACAGTGCATATCGCGGGTCCTAGGCCAAAAAATTTCGAAAAAACACTTGCCTATAAAGGATATGGAATTCGATTGCGAGGGCGAATTGATACTGTCGGTTGGAGTTTAGATTTTTCTCTCGTGGGTAACGGCGGATTGCAAGGTCAGGTCATGATTAAGTGTCCTGAGGAACAATGCGTGGCATTAGCGGTTACAGGAGGGGCGTCGTTGCGACCGAAATTTGGATTGGACGTGAAGGATTTCGGTGCTGATGTTGTTTGGCGAGGAGAAAACAAGCAGATATTCAGTCTCGATATTACCGCTACAGCCGGAGCCCGAGTAGCTAATACCAGTGTAAGGCTGCTTAAGGGTTTGCACGGAGATAACTGTCCGGAGGAATGTAGATATACGCTTGGTGCTATGACTGTAGATGCGAAGTTGAACGCAAAGCTATCGATATTTGGGCACAAGTTAATTAATCCTCCGGCGTTTACTATTGTATTTGTGGTATGGAATGGGTTTTCCGGAACATGCTTATGAGATTCCTTCTAAGGTTTGATGGCCTAGAGTGGAGCTTGACGTTAATACTGTTGTTTTCGATGCTGGATGCTCAGGCCCAAAAAAAAGTCGATGTGCCCATCCTTATGGATAAGGATACTGTCTATTTGAGTGCGTCGCTATTTTGGAGATCGTTTGAGGCTGGCAAGAAAGTGCCGGTTAAGAGTAAGGAGCTCCAGATAGTATCTCGCTATATCGATATAGCAAGAAACGATGGGGATCCGACAGGATTATTGTATAAACATGACGGCAGCATAGCGGATTTCCAGGGGTTCGATGAGTTTTATCGATCGATTACCGGGGTTAGGTATCAGTTTGAGGTTTTCTGGGGTGGGTACGTCTATGTTGCATTGGAATACATGCTTGGGAGCAAAGGTGAGTCGTTTCCCTGGAGAGAAGATCTTTATTGTGGGAGCAGTTGTTATATCAGCCTAGACGCCGGTTTAAACGAGAGTAATCAGATATTTGAGTTGATATATGCATCGTTTTTGAATGATTTTTCGAACGGCCAGGGTGTGGCTGTGGCTGACTCGTTCAAGTCGCAAGGCATGGCCACCATAGATAAGACGATACTTCCTTCTGTGTTGGTGGAGAAGAAGATTGCGGATGATCGCTATCCGATTGTTTTTCATCTGAGAATGAGGTGGCTAGACAAAGATATATGTTGGCAGGGTTGCAAGGGGAAGGCAAAACCATCCGATCCGGTCACGATACCTATCGCGTCATTCTTGAGTTATATACATGAAGATCAAGGAGTCGAGAGAGTGCTCCAGGATGTGTTGTCGACTGAAAGAAATTTGGATGTGAACTCGAGTGTGGCCATGTTAGCGGAACAGAATGATGCGGTGGTTAGGGCTTATATCGACCTGGAGCAATATATTGAATATATTAAGGAATGGGAAGATCTTCGCCTTATTGGATATGTAGCTGATAAGGATAATTTCTATGTGTTTTTTCGATACAGGTTGGCTGGTTCGGATCGTGATGGTAAGTTTGGTTCTTTTTTAGTTGGAAGGGATAGTGGCAGGATTTTGTTTTCGCCTGTCTCAAGCTTTTCGTATGAGCTGTTGTATAGTCCCGAAGTGCTATCAATGGTTAAGGATCTTTGGGATCGGAAAAAGAAGAGAGAAACCAAGTCATCCCGTTCAAGAAAATAGCAGGTAATAAATAGTTGATATTATCGGTGTCGGGTTACTGCATCTGATATGGATGGCGGTAGCGCATGTTGATTTGCGCGTCGGGCGATTTTAGATCGGTTTGCTGAGATGGGATTGAGGTGATGCTTTGTGGCTAGTTATATGCGCATACACAAGATCGTTGCTGGGTTTGTTCTTTTTTTCTCACTGATGCCGTTGGCTAGGGCAGTTGCACTCGATGACAATTGTGTTGCAAGCATTCTAAATCGTTCTGTTCAGGTCAATCCTGACGGGAGTTTCGGCATTTCGAATATTCCTGCTCAAGCCGGAAAATTTCGTGTGCGCATCACTTGCGAGCAGGATGGTTCGCTTGTAAGGGGGCAGTCCTCCTTGGTTGACCTGGACCAGGACTCGACCGTTGAACTCTCACAAGTATTATTAGGGGTGTTTAACCCTATACCCGTGTCAATTGAGATTGAATCGCCTGTCAGTTCGTTAAATGGAAGCGATGCGTTTACCCTTCTTAGGGCATGGGCTACCTATCCTGATGGCAGCCGAGCGGATATTACTTTTTCCGAAGCTACAATCTGGTCTTCCAGTAACTCCAATATTGCGGAAGTCGTCGATGGGATGGTGACGGCGAAGGCACGTGGTCAAGCCATCATACAGGCACGCAACGAAGGCGTCGTTGCTTCCATTGCCATTGACGTGTTGATTCCTGACGATGCCGATGGTGATGGTCTGAGCGACGATTACGAGCTGGCAAACGGCCTGGATCCGAATGACCCGACTGACGCAACCCTGGACAGCGATGGCGATGGCTTGAACAATCTCGATGAATCCCGAATCGGCACCAATCCGAACGAGGCCGATACCGATGGCGATGGTTTGAACGATGGTGAGGAGAGAACTCAGGGATCCGAACCTCTTAAGGCAGATAGTGACGGTGACGGCTTGGCGGATGGCGATGAGGTGCGTCTTGGTACGAACATCGCCAATCCGGATAGCGATGGTGATGGTATCGCCGATGGCATTGAGATTGTTTTCGGCCTTGATCCCACCAGTCCGAACCCAACCACCGAGGTGGTTGGAAGTGTCGTTGATGCCCAGGGTGCCGTGGTAGCGGATGCGGCTATCACGGTGTTTAATCGGTTTACCGTGAATTCTGGTCCTGATGGTCGTTTTTCCATTTCGAATGTACCCGTCGACCAGGGCGGTATCAGTGTTTTTGCACGACACGTCGTAGGCGCGTTGGTCGAGGACGGGGTTTCAGTTCCCGTGGCAGGGGTGTCCGGTGGGATTACGGACGTGGGGCGAATAACGCTTACACCAGTGATCGGGCGGGTAACCGGTAGAGTATTGAGTCCTCGCGGCTTGCCGGTCAGTGGCGCGCGCGTGACAGTGACCAGTGGTGCGGACAGCCGGGGTGTGAATACCGATGTAACCGGCGCCTATACCGTGGATAATCTGCCGCCTGGTCAGATAGTCGTGACCGCTGTCGATATTGGCAGCGGTTTACGAGGGCGCGCGGTTGGTAACCTGCCCGAACAGGGTTCCAGCGTAGTTGATGTGGCGCTGACGGCCTCCGGCGCCGTGGCGGGCACCGTCGTTGATACCGATGGGTCTGCTGTTGGCAGGGATATCCTGGTCGATCTCTCAGGCCCAGCGGCTCGCACGACGAGTACTGATTCGCTGAGCGATTATCTTTTTGATTATATCCCTTTGGGCGTTTACACCGTCGACGCGGCAGATGGTGCGGGTAATCGAGGCAGAACCACTGTTGCCTTGACCGGAACAAATCAGTCCATCGATGCTGATATCACCTTTCTTGGACGTGGCGCGGTGCGTGGAGTCGTCGAGGATCCGTCTGGAAATCTCGTTTCGAATTTGCAGGTGCGGATATCCAGCGATAGCTTGTTCGGTGGAGTGGAAGAGACGGTTACGGACTCCCAAGGTGAATTTTTCGTGGATGGATTGTTCGTCGGGGATTTCCAGGTTTTTGTACATGATCCGGTTACCGGTTTGGCCGGTAGTGCTCGTGGGACTGTTCCTGCTCAAGGCACCACGACCGATGTGGTGATTACGTTGCAGCCGTCGGGCAGTCTCTCTGGGCGTGCTTTTGAGCATGATGGAGTCACTCCCGCTGCCGGCGTGGAAGTGAAGGTGCTTCCGTCGGGCAGGATGGTTGCCACCGATGCCAATGGGGAATTTCGCTTCGCGTTTCTTCCGATCGGTGACTACGTCCTAACGGCAAGGAAAGTGGCGCCCGGAACAAATGAGTCTATTGCCATTGATCAACAACGCGCCACTGTAACAGTGGAATCCGGGATGGAGGTGACGCGTGATCTGGTCTTGAATGGTATGGGAAGTGTCAGTGTAACCGTTTACGATGCCGGTGGTGATGTCGTACCCAATGCGCAGGTGGTATTGTCTGGTGAAACGCAGTTTGGTGGTTCCGCGCAACGTATGACCGGGGCCGATGGCACTGCCTTGTTTCCCATGGTGCTTGCGGGGGAATTCAATGTTTCAGCGATGGATCCGGTCGACGTGCTTGGGGGAGCGGTGCGTTCCAGCTTACTGGCGGACGAGGTTACTCATGTCGATGTTGTCTTGGAGGCCGCTGGCGCAATACACGGCAGGGCGCTGCGTGCGGATGGGCATACTCCTGCGGCTGGAGTTCGTGTAAGGCTTTGGCCGTTGGGCCGCCAGGTTGTAACCGGTAGTGACGGTAGTTTCCGGTTCGATATGATTCCTGTAGGGCGGAGTCCGTACCGGGTTGAGATAACCGATGCGGTTGGCGCGCTGCGCGCGGTAGCGGATGGATTGGTGCTCAGTCGGCATCGTGAGGTTTTGGAACGGGATGTCGTACTTTCGGGTTTGGGCAGCGTGACCGGTGTTGTGACGAGCCCTGATGGCACGATTGCTCCAGGGGTTGGCGTAACACTGGTCAGTTCGGTTCCCGGAATGCGAAACCTTTTTGTAACCAGTAATGTCGATGGACGCTATCGTTTCGATAATATCCCAGAAGGCGCTTTTTCACTCTCTGCAAGCGTGCCGGCACTGCGCTACGGTGCAACTATCGGCGGTGCGATAACACAGGATGGTGAAACGGTTCCCCTGGATATTCAACTGCTCGAAGATCAAGTTCCGGTAAACACTTCAACATTGGCTCGGTATTATGATGCCAATGGAATGGATTACGGTGTGCAGCGTACCGGTGAATTGCGCGATGGAAATACCGCTGTATTCCGTGGTGACAATGGCGTCCATCGTGGGGCGGCTCGCCTCGACGTGCTCTTGAACAACGTTGCCAGGCCCTTCGTCAATAGCGGTACACCGCTGTTCGGAGCAAGGGAAGTCGAAATACCTGGCAGTGTTGGATTGGCGGGCCTGACGGTCCGGCGTAAGGTTTATGCTCCGGAAGATGGATATTTCGTTCGTTATCTGGAGGTGTTTACGAATAGCGGCGATACACCGATCACGGTTGATGTGCGACTCGACAGCCATTATCGCTACATCCAGCAGATTCGAAATGGTTTCCGCTTCAATGAGCCCCCTAGAATCGTCAGTACGTCGGACGGGGACGCAGTCCCGTTTCCGGGTGATCACTGGGTGGTGGTCGATGATAATACGGATATAGATCCCTTCCTCAGCACGAACCTGCCTTCGATTGCGCATGTTCTCAGCGGGGAAGGCGATATCGACGATGTCGATGATTTGACCTTTGAAACCGATGGGAACAGCTACGGTCGTTTGCGCACGATTTGGCGGAATCTGACTTTAGATCCCGGTGAAACCCGCATATTGATGCATTTCGTTGTGCAGCAGCTGACACGCGAAGCGGCGATCGCTTCTGCCTCTCGTTTGGAACAGCTGCCTCCCGAGGCGATTGCCAATTTGAGCGATGGCGAACGCGCGGAGATCGTGAACTTCGTCTTGCCTGCTGATGGTATCAGTAGTCTGCCCCGACTACCGGCCTTGAACGGGAAGCTTTCGGGGACGGTGTTCGAAAGTGACGGTCAGACTGTGGTGAGTGGCGCCAGCGTGCGTTTTCGCTCGGATGAAGTGTTATACGGTCGCACCCATGTTGTGCGTGGAGATAGCCAGGGTGGCTATGAATTGTCGAGTCGTTTCGGCAACAATGGCGCAAACAGGGCAGTTCCCATCAGTGGTTTCAGCCTTCAGGCCACCCATCCCGTGAGCGGAATTGCTTCTACGCCGGTAAACGATGATTTCGGTGGTGCGTCGGATCTCAATGTCGATATCCTGTTTGGAGAGACCGGCATGATTGGTGGTACCGTCCGCCGTGCCGATGGAACCGTTGTAAGCCAGGGTTCCGTTACCATTCGCGGCGGAGGCCTGCTTGGGGATCGTAGTGTGGGTATTGGTATCGATGGCGCTTTCGTAATTGGGGGGCTTCCGGAGGGAACTTATTTCATTGAAGCCGTGCTGCCTATTGCCCAAGGAAGTAGCCTGAGCGGCAATGCGTCGGTGAGTGTCGTCGCTGGTCAACAGACCGACGTAAACATCACATTGGCGCCCACGGGTGGGGTGGAAGGCGTATTGCGCGATGGCGCCGGTTTTCCTGTTATCGGCCGGCGTGTACTGCTCACCGCCGAAAGGTTTCAACGCGCGGCGCAAACCGACACTGGTGGAACATTTCGTTTTCTGGATGTGCCGGAAGGTGATTATCAACTCGTTGTCACGGAGCCGCGGACTGGTGTCGCTACGAATGTGGCGGTTACCGTTGTCGCCAATCAAATTCTGACGCAGGATATGGCTTACACCGCGTTGGGTTCGGTGGACGTGCAAGCCACCTTTGCGGATGGTTCGGTCGCGTCAAACGCGAGAGTGCTCGCGCGCAGACTTGTGGTTGGCGATTTTTTTGCATCGGTTGGCACCACCGATGAACAGGGGCGGTTGCTGATTTCCAACGTCCCCGCGGGTGCTTTTACTGTAAAGGTATTCAGTCCGGTTAACGGGGCTTTGTCGGGAGAATTCAGTGGATTGGTTACTCACCATGGTCAGGTGATCGTTGCGCCGATCGTTTTGCCGATCGATCTTCCTCCTTCAGTGAATTTGCAGTCTCCCAGCCAGAATGATCGCTTCATAGAAGGGACTCAAATCCAGCTGTTGGCGGCTGCTGATGACGATATTGGCGTATCTGGCGTCGAGTTCTTCATTGATGGTCAACGGGTTGGGGTAGATTACAGCGCACCGTTCGCTATAAATGTAGTGCTCACTCGTCCTGATTCAGGCAATGCGCGCGAACTGACTGCCGCTGCGATTGATAGCGCTGGTCAGCGAGTCTTTAGTGATCCGCTCGTCATTCAGGTTGTGGCAGATGAAGTCGCTCCCGAAATTGAATTGACCGAGCCCGTTGGTGGCGATTTTGTCGAAGGAACAGTGGTTACTTTACGGGCTTCGGCCAACGATAATATCGCTGTGGATCGCGTTGAGTTCAGCGCGGATGGCAACGTGTTTTCGGTAGATAACTCGAGCCCTTATGTTGCCTCTTTGTCTTTGCCCCGCGATTTTGCCAGTGCCGGGGAGACGCCGATGAGAATCGTCGCTACAGCATTCGATCGTTCTGGTAACACCGCAAGTGATTTCCGGAATATCAACGTACTGCCGGATACCCCTCCTCGGTTGAGTCTGCTTCAGGCGCCAGTCAGCGGTTCCGATGTGTTGGAAGGCACTCGGCAGCAGTTCCGCGTTGAGGCTCTAGATGACGTAGGAGTCAACCGTGTAGAGTTGCTGCTCGGTGACAGTGTTCAGAGTACACGCTTCAGCCCGCCCTATAGCTTCCAATTGATCGTTCCGCGCCTTGCTGCGACGGTAAATCCGATTGAGGTGACGCTCAGGGCGTATGATACTCAGGGACAGTTTTCTCAACTGCCGCCTCTGGAGCTGAATGTTGTCGCGGATCTTCCTCCCAGCGTGGCCATTACAGGAGTTTCCGATGGGGCTGATGTCGTCGAGGGGATGCTATTGAATCTAACGGCGGATGCCACGGACGATATCGGTATTACCCAAGTCGAGTTCTTCGTCGACGGCGTATCTGTAGGTGTCGATGACACTGCGCCATTCAGCTTTTCAACGCGCATGGGAAGTGGTAGTGATGGGACGGCGGTCAGGATATCAGCTGTCGCAAAGGATACCATTGGTCAGACCGGACGCGCGGATGTGGATGTGGTACGGCGAGATGATTTGGTCCCACCTTCCACCGCGGCAATTACTGCACCGCGCAACAATGCAATTTTGTCGACGGGCCCTTCTGATGTCGTATTCGTTATCGACTCTTCGGGTAGTACCAGCGACTCTTCTGGGGCTGACATCGATGATGATGGCGTGCCGGACAGTATCCTCAAGGCCGAGATCCGTGCCGCAATTGAATTGCTGCATTTCTTCAATCCGGCCAGTACACAGGTGGCGGTCGTGGATTTCGCGTCCGATGCGACACTCGTTCAGGGGTTGACCTCGGACTTTGATTTGGCGGAATCGGCGTTGAACAGCATTTTGCGCGCCGGGCCTGGTGGTGGAACGAACTTTGTGGCGGCAATGCAAGTGGCGACAGACGCCTTGAGTATCGGTTCGGCGGTAAGAAGTGCCGCAACGCCGATACAACTGTTTTTCTCGGATGGCTCGTCCGATTATCCTACTGCGGAGGTGCAGCGCGCGGCCAGGGGTGGCGTGATTGTCAATACCTTTGCCGTTGGTGGTAGCGCTGCCACGGATACATTGCGGCAGATCGCCGATAATTCCGGCGGCGTCATGACGCAAGTACGCAATGTGGGTGATTTGGTGGAGATCTTGCCGAATATTGTTCTGTTTGGCATCGATCGCGTTGCCGTGGTCGGCACGGCGTCGGACGATGTCGCCATTCGGCGGATGACTTTCCGGTTCGAATCCGCGGATGGTAGCGTGGATCGCACGGCGGTTGATCAGAGTGAACCTTTCAATACCTTGTTCGATTTGCCGGAACTCGATGGGCCGCTCGATTTCACCTTGACCGCAACGGCATCGGATTATGGTGGAAATCAGGTCGCTGCCGATCCAGTAAACATTACCGTGTTGCCCGCGGAGAATCGGCCCCATATCGCTCGTTTGTTGCCGACTCGGGGTCGGCCGGGTGACGAGCTTACCATTGAAGGAAAATTCTTTTCTGCTATCGCAGGGGAGAATCTTGTTGATTTCAATGGTGTGTCTGCCGAAGTAACGTTCAACAGCAAGACCTCAATCAAGGTAATCGTTCCGGAAACTGCTGTGAGCGGCGTGGTTCGCTTGTCTGTCAATGGTATTGAAGCAAACAGCCAACAATTCACACTGGATAGTGACCGTGATGGACTGAGTGATGAAGAGGAAACTCGTATCGGCACGAATCCGCTGGTAGCCGATACCGATGGCGGTGGTCGTAACGATGGCGAGGAAATCAATATCGATCATACCGATCCGTTGGATCCGAATGATGATATCACTGTGCATTATGAAACAGATATCGGAAATAATCTGTTTCAGAGTGATGATGATTTCGATTTTATTGCTTTTGACGGTTTTACATTTCCCTATTTTGGAGTGCCGCGTTCCGGGGTATATGTGAATTCCAATGGCAATCTGACATTCGGCGGAGGGGATACGACCTATTCTCCATCCTTGCCTTCCGGCGTTGTGAATGGATTGGCACGTATCTCGCCGTTCTTTACCGATTTGAATCCAGGAAGTGGTGGCGGGGTGTATTTTAAGCAATTCCCGGATCGCGCGGTCATTACCTGGGATGCGGTACCAGAGTTTTCTTCCACTGGTCAGCATACCTTCCAGGTGGTGCTCTTTGCTGATGGTAGAATCCAATTTGGATTCAAGAATGTGAGTCCGTTGATTAACCACTCGGTAGCCGTTGCCATCAGCCCGGGCGGTTCTCCCCCACTGAGTACGGTCGATTTTACTGGAGGCGTACCTTTCAGTAGCGCTTCCGGGGAAGCGATATATGAGCAATTTGGTGGATTTGATCTGGCCAATGGCTTCCTGATTTTTCAGCCGAACGACAACAATGGTTATGATGTAGATTATTTTTCATCGTCGCCCTGAGCTCCGCAACACTGTGGTGAGAGGGTAGACATGGATATGAAAGCTACTGATTGGGCGAGTGTGAACAATGAATAGTATGCGGTGGATGTGTGGTATATTATCGCTGATATTGGTTGGACAATTGAGTGCCGCGGGTAAGGGGGGGGCTGATCCTTCTACCCTGAAAGACGAGTTGGGCGGTATGTTGTCTCAGCTGATTGCTAGCGTGCAAAACGGCGATGACGATATGATCGACAGGATCGCCTGTAGTGACATCGTATCGGGTGGGCGTGCACTGAAGCAGCAACTCATGGGGCGTACCGCGGCGGATCGAGAAGATGGATCCCTCATTGCTCTGAAAAATACTTATCGTAACGAGGTTGTCGCCTTCTTTGAGCAATTGACAAGCCAGGGTAGAAGCATCCGTTCCCTTGATATCAGTGGAGTAAAGAATTCTCTTGCGGGCGCTTTGGAAAGGCGGAAGTGGTTTATGGAAAATGGAGATCTTGAGACGCAGGCGGTCACTGGGAAAGGTATTCTTCATTTGCGCTGTGACCCGGATGATCATGCGATTGATGTGCCGGTTGAACGAGTTGGAACTCGTTGGTGTCTGTATCCCGTTTCATTGCGTTGAGACCATCCCCTGTTTCCGTTCTTCTCATTTAGTAACTACTCGGCCAGCCTGAAATGATATTGACCTGACCAGGCGTAGGCTCGATCAAGCGCAGCGGATCGGGCCTCCGCGCAGTTTTGCGGCGCCGCCGCAGCCGGTTCCACTGCGCTTGAACCGGCCTACGAGGGTAGAGATGTGCGAGTATAGGTTTCCTTGACGAGGTTTCTGGAGACGGTCATGCCGTTTTGTTTTATGCTGGCGACATGTATTTCATGTTAAGAAGAAGGTAGTGAAGTGAGTTTTTCAAAGGTTTTTTCTTTTATTTCTGGCCTTTTATGCTTTTTCATGATTTTTGATCTGTCGGCTGGGGAGGTTGAGAATCGATCGCTTGCCGCCGACTCTTCTTTGATCATTGATCTCTTAAAAAGAAATAGCGCCGATTTGAGCTCTTTGAAACGAGAGTTGGCTGAGGTGCGCAAGGAAATTCAGGATCTCAGGAGAGCGCGCGCATCAGTTCTCAGGAAGAGGTTGGTTTCTGTCGATAATTTGAAGCTGAAAAAGAGCGATCATGTTATTGGAAGTTCTAAAGCGCCGGTAGCCATTGTCGAATTTTCCGATTATCAGTGCCCTTTTTGCGCGCGATTCTATTCTCAGACGTATCCTGTATTACGAAAAAAGTACATCGATACGGGAAAGGTCAAGTTGATTTCCAAGGATTTTCCCCTCGGTTTTCATGCCAAGGCAGAATCAGCGGCAAGGGCGGCAAACTGCGCGGCTGAGCAGGATGCATACGAGGCTATGCGCCTAAGGCTTTTCAAGGAGAACAGGCGTCTTGGTAAGGGCCTTTATATGCGGCTCGCCCGTGATTTGGCGCTTGATATGGATGCGTTCGAAGCCTGTATGCGAGACGAAAGCAAGATGGGAAAAATCTCCGATGACATAGCTGATGGGAAACGGCTCGGTGTAAAAGGCACTCCCAGTTTTTTTATCGGAAGAGCCGTTGGGGATGAAGTGACGAATGTAACGAACCTACGGGGTGCCCAGCCTTATAAGGCTTTTGTCAAGATGATCGACAAGCTGCTGAACTAGTTGTCGAGGACCGTGTAATTATATACTCGTCGCCCATGAACTTTCGGATTTTCGATACCGTTCCTCGCGTCCGTGGGCGAGGCGGGGAGACGAATCATAGCCGGGACGATGGCGAGTTTCGGCCACACTCACGGGTGTGGTGAGCTGCCGCAGTGGCCAATAATTCATGGATGACGAATGCATACGGTAAACACCGCTTGGTTGTGGCCACGTTGTTGCTGGTGTCCGCGCTTGGGCTGGTCGCGCCGGCCCTCGTCGGTTTTCTGGTGGAAGCCCGGTACCGGGATTTAGCGGCGCAACGTGGGGTGGTGGATATGGATTTCCAGCGCGGCTGGTTCGGCTCGCGCGCGCGCTGGCGGCTGCGCTTGCCCGATCTTCCGCCGCTGTCGATCGTCGATCGCATCCGTCACGGCCCGTTGCTGTTCGATGGCCTCGCGCTGGCGCGCGTCACCAGCCGCGCGCAAGGCCCTGCTTCCGGTCGCGGCGCGCTCGAGGCGACCACCCGGGTGGCATGGAACGGAGAGGCCGATGCCCGGCTTTCGTGGCCGGGGCCGTTGCGGTTGCGTGGTTTCGGCACGCTTCGCGATGGCGTGCTCGATGTGCGTTTCGATGCCGCGCTCAGTTATTTGGTCGCGCACGCGCGCGCCGCTCGCCTGGATCTGGAAGATGGCGTGTCCGGACTGCGCGAGGCCGTCATCGGCTTGGCTTTGCGGCGTTCCGGCAAACTCTGGGGAGGGGAGCTTCAGGCGCGCGCCGCAGAGCTCGCCATCGAGTCG
>Ga0256832_1000160_pt1 | contig 41134 bp, 51 predicted proteins | sample 134614metaG_FD_190534 | JGI IMG/M metagenome (GOLD analysis project Ga0256832, IMG submission 190534) | Hydrothermal vent microbial communities from Lau Basin, Pacific Ocean - 134-614 | ecosystem: Environmental > Aquatic > Marine > Hydrothermal vents | place: Pacific Ocean: Lau Basin | collected...
AGGAAGAAGGGGGGCGTCACACCCCATTCTTCAACAACTACCGCCCGCAATTCTACTTTCGCACCACCGACGTCACGGGCGCGGTGGAGCTGCCGGAAGGGACCGAAATGGTCATGCCGGGCGACAACGTCAAGATGACCGTCAAGCTGATCGCGCCGATCGCGATGGAAGAAGGGCTGCGCTTCGCGATCCGCGAAGGGGGGCGCACGGTCGGCGCTGGCGTCGTTTCGAAAATCATCGAGTAACTGCAATGGCAAACCAGAAGATTCGTATTCGTTTGAAAGCCTTCGATCATCGCCTGATCGATCAATCGGCACGCGAGATCGTCGAAACGGCGAAGCGTTCCGGCGCCCAGGTACAGGGTCCGATCCCGCTGCCGACGCGCAAGGAGCGCTATACCGTGCTGATCTCGCCGCATGTCAACAAAGACGCGCGCGACCAATACGAGATCCGTACGCACAAGCGGTTGGTCGATATCGTGGATCCGACCGACAAGACGGTCGACGCATTGATGAAGCTGGACCTCGCCGCTGGCGTGGATGTCCAGATTCAGCTGAGCTGAGGTAGCTGGCCATGACGATAGGACTGGTTGGAAAGAAGATTGGCATGACCCGGGTATTCACCGACGAAGGCGCCTCGGTGCCGGTCAGCGTGGTGCAGGTCGAAGCCAATCGGATCACGCAGATCCGTGATGCCGAAAAGGATGGCTACCGCGCCATCCAGGTGACGACGGGCAAACGCAAGCCCAGCCGCGTGACCAAGCCGTTGGCCGGGCATTACGCGAAGGCCGGCGTCGAAGCCGGTGAGGGCTTGTGGGAATTCCGCATCGACGACAGCGACGCCGGTGAATATGAAGTCGGCGCCCAGCTCCCGCTGGAGATGTTCGAGGCCGGCCAGAAGGTCGATGTCCAGGGCGTCAGCAAGGGCAAGGGGTTCCAGGGCGGCGTCAAGCGCCACAACTTTCGCATGCAGGATGCCACGCACGGCAACTCGCTGTCGCATCGCGCGCCGGGTTCGATCGGCCAGTGCCAGACGCCCGGTCGCGTCTTCAAGGGCAAGAAGATGGCGGGCCACATGGGTAACGAAAAGGTCACTGTGCAGAGTCTGGAAGTCGTGCGCGTGGATCCGGAACGCCGGCTGTTGTTGATCAAGGGCGCGATCCCGGGCGCGAAGCAGGGCCGCGTGATCGTCAAGCCCGCGGTTAAATTCAAGAACAAGGGGTAAACGATGGACATCAGCGTACAGTCAAGCGACGGCGCCGCGGACAATGTGCAGGTATCGGACGCGGTGTTTGCCGTCGAGTTCAACGAGCCGCTCGTTCATCAGGTCGTTACCGCCTATCTCGCCGGCGCGCGCAGCGGCACCAAGGCACAGAAATCGCGTTCGGACGTGCGCGGAGGCGGCGCCAAGCCATGGCGTCAGAAGGGGACCGGTCGCGCGCGCGCCGGTACCATCCGCAGCCCGATCTGGCGTAGTGGCGGGGTCACCTTCGCGGCGCGTCCACGCTGCTACAAGCAGAAGGTCAACCGCAAGATGTATCGTGGCGCGGTTCGTTCGATTCTTTCGGAGTTGCTGCGTCAGCAGCGCCTGATCGTGGTCGACGATTTCACCGTGGATGCGCCGAAGACGAAACAGCTGGTCGAACGCCTGAAGGCGCTCGGCGTCGACGACGCGTTGATCGTCAGCGACAGCTTCGATGAGAACCTGATGTTGGCGGCGCGCAATCTCTATCATGTCGACACTCGATTGGCGGACGATATCGATCCGCCCAGCCTGATGGCGTTCGAGAAAGTCGTCGTAACCGCCAACGCATTGAAGGCGATCGAGGAGCGTTTGTCATGAATCAGGAACGTCTGATGCAGATCATCAAATCGCCCCTGGTCTCGGAGAAGAGTTCACTGGCGGCGGACAACGCCAACCAGTTTACCTTTCGCGTCGTCACCGATGCGACCAAGCCGGAGATCAAGCGTGCCGTCGAACGGATGTTCGGGGTGGACGTGCTTCAGGTGCGGGTCATCAACGTCAAGGGCAAGAGCAAGCGTTTCGGTCGTACCCTCGGTAAGAGGAACGACTGGCGCAAGGCGATTGTTCGCCTGAAGGAAGGACAGGATATCGATTTTGCCGGTGGCGCCTGAGTGCCGCTGAAACACCAATAACGGGAATACAACGATGGCTATCGTCAAGGCTAAGCCTACGTCGCCCGGTCGCCGCTTTGTCGTCAAAGTGGTTACCGAAGGGCTACACAAAGGTGCACCGCACGGGCCTCTGCTCGAGAAAAAGAGCAAGTCGGGCGGGCGTAATAACAAGGGTCGGATCACCACGCGCCATCGCGGTGGCGGGCACAAGCAGCGTTATCGCGTCGTCGATTTCAAGCGTGACAAGGACGGTGTTCCCGGTGTGGTCGAACGGATCGAATACGATCCGAACCGCACCGCCCACCTCGCGCTGATCAAGTACCTCGATGGCGAGCGACGCTACATCATCGCGCCGAAGGGCTTGAAAGCCGGCGATCGGATCCTTTCGGGTGATAACGAGGTGCCGATCGCCACCGGCAACGCGATGCCGCTGCGCAGCATCCGCCTCGGTAGCCAGATCCACTGCATCGAACTGCGTCCGGGAAAGGGCGCGCAGATCGCCCGCAGTGCCGGCGGCTCCGCTCAGCTGGTCGCGAAAGAGGGGCAGTATGCCACCTTGCGACTGCGTTCCGGCGAGATGCGCAAGGTCCATCTGGATTGCCGCGCGGTAATCGGCGAGGTCGGCAACAGCGAGCACAACCTGCGTTCGTTGGGCAAGGCCGGCGCCAGCCGATGGCGTGGCGTGCGCCCGACCGTTCGTGGCGTCGCCATGAACCCGGTCGACCACCCGCACGGCGGGGGCGAAGGGCGGACCTCCGGCGGCCGGCATCCGGTCAGCCCATGGGGCGTCCCGACCAAGGGCCACAAGACGCGCACCAACAAGCGCACCAACAAGATGATCGTTCGCGATCGTCGTCGCAAGTAGTCAGGGGAGGGCTGATAGGTGCCACGTTCCATTAAGAAAGGGCCGTTTGTCGACCACCATCTGATGAAGAAGGTCGAGGCGGCCGCCGCAAACAACGACCGCCGGCCCATCAAGACCTGGTCCCGGCGTTCCATGATTCTTCCGGAGATGGTCGGCTTGACCATTGCCGTGCATAACGGCCGTCAACATGTTCCGGTGCTGGTGACCGAGAACATGGTGGGTCATAAGCTCGGCGAATTCGCGCTGACCCGGACCTACCGCGGCCACGCCGCGGATGGCAAGTCGAAATAAGGGCAGGGTAGAGATATGCAGGCCACAGCAAGATTGAGATTCGCTCGGCTCTCGGCGCAAAAAGGTCGTCTGGTCGCCGACCAGATCCGCGGATTGCCCGTGGAGGAAGCGCTGAACATCCTGATGTACAGCAAGAAGAAGGGCGCCGACCTGATCAAAAAGGTACTGGATTCGGCGATCGCGAACGCCGAGAACAACGAGGGCGCCGACATCGATGAATTACACGTCGCGGCGATCATGGTCGACGAAGGCCCGACGATGAAGCGGATTCGCGCGCGCGCCAAGGGACGGGCATCCCGGATACTGAAGCGCAGCAGTCACATCACCGTGACCGTTGCCGAGAAATAAGCGGAGAGCAGCATGGGTCAGAAAGTACATCCAACAGGTATACGTCTCGGCATCGTCAAGGAGTGGAATTCCAAGTGGTATGCCGATTCGAAGCTCTATCCCGATCTGCTCGAAGCCGACCTGTCGGCGCGTGACTATCTCAAGAAGAAGCTCGCGCACGCATCGGTCAGCCGCATCCAGATCGATCGTCCTGCGAACAACGCGCACATCACGATCCACACCGCGCGTCCGGGTCTGGTGATCGGCAAGAAGGGCGAGGACATCGACAAGCTGCGCGCCGAGATGGTGAAGCGGCTCGGTATCCCGGTACATATCAGCATCGAAGAGATCCGCAAGCCGGAACTCGACGCCACCCTGGTCGCCGAAGGCATCGCGCAGCAGCTCGAGCGCCGCATCATGTTCCGGCGCGCGATGAAGCGCGCGGTGCAGAACTCGATGCGCCTCGGCGCGCTGGGTATCAAGGTCAACGTCGCGGGCCGCCTGAACGGCGCCGAGATCGCGCGTTCGGAATGGTACCGGGAAGGCCGCGTTCCGTTGCATACGCTGCGTGCCGACATCGATTACGGCACCGCCGAGGCACACACCACCTATGGAGTGCTCGGCATCAAGGTATGGATCTTCAAGGGCGAGGTCTTCGCCGGCCAGGAAAATGCCGCCGGGAAAGCGCCGGACAGCAAGCGATCGAGAAGGGGTTGAGCCATGTTACAGCCGAAAAGAACCAAGTTTCGCAAACAACACAAAGGGCGTAACCGCGGGCTGGCTTTCTCCGGCTCCGAGGTCAGCTTTGGCGAGTTCGGCTTGAAGGCCACCGGACGCGGGCGCATTACCGCGCGCCAGATCGAGGCCGCCCGCCGTACCATCACGCGTACCGTGAAGCGTGGCGGAAAGCTGTGGATCCGGGTGTTTCCGGACAAGCCGATCAGTAAGAAGCCGCTCGAAGTACGCATGGGCAAGGGCAAGGGCAACGTCGAATACTGGGTCGCCCAGGTTCAGCCCGGTCGTATGCTCTACGAGATCGAGGGCGTTTCCGAGGAGCTGGCGCGCGAGGCTTTCAAGCTGGCCAGCGCCAAGCTGCCTGTTTCGACAACCTTTGCCAAGCGGACACTGATGTGATGAAGGCGAGTGAATTGAGAGAGAGTTCCGTGACGGAACTGCAAGAAACCCTGCTCGACCTGCGCAAGGAACAGTTCAACCTGCGCATGCAGCAGGGAACCGGACAGCTGTCGCGCCCGCATCTGATGAAGCAGGTGCGTCGTGATATTGCCCGCGTGAAAACCATTATCAATCAGAAGTCAGGTGAAACCTCATGAGTCAGGGCGAGATGAATCGGACCCAAGTGGGTCGCGTCGTCAGTGACAAGGGCGATAAATCGATTACGGTATTGGTCGAGCGCAAGGTCAAGCATCCGCTGTATGGCAAGTTCATTCGTCGCTCGTCGAAGCTGCATGCGCATGACGCGGACAACCAGTGCAAGATCGGCGATACCGTCGTGGTCGAGCAGTGCCGTCCGATTTCCAAGACCAAGACCTGGCGTCTCGTCAAGGTACTCGAGAGCGCATCTTGAGATTGCGGCCAGTAACACAGAATAACGGACTGAAATCATGATTCAGATGCAGACAAAATTGAGCGTGGCTGACAACAGCGGCGCGCGCAGGGTCCAGTGTATCAAGGTACTGGGCGGATCCCATCGCCGCTACGCGGGGATTGGCGATATCATCAAGGTCAGCGTCAAGGATGCGATTCCACGCGGCAAGGTGAAGAAAGGGGACGTCTACAACGCGGTCGTGGTGCGCACCAAGAAGGGCGTGCGTCGTCCCGATGGTTCTTTGATCCGTTTCGACGGGAATGCCGCGGTGCTGTTGAACAATCAGTTGCAGCCGATCGGCACCCGTATCTTCGGACCGGTGACTCGTGAACTGCGCAGCGAGCGTTTCATGAAGATCATCTCGCTCGCGCCAGAAGTACTCTGAGGTAGACGACCATGCGTAAATTGCGAAAGGGCGATGATGTCATTGTCATTGCCGGAAAAGACAAGGGCAAGCGCGGCACCATTGTTCGCGTAGTTGGCGAGCATAAGGTAGTCGTCGAGAACATCAATCTGGCCAAGAAGCACGCCAAGGGCAACCCCGCCAAGGGCGAGCCGGGGGGCATCATCGACAAGGAGATGCCGCTCGATGTTTCGAACGTCGCGATCTTCAATCCGCAGACCAACAAGGCGGATCGCGTGGGCTTCAAGGTGCTCGAGGATGGCCGCAAGGTCCGTTATTTCAAATCCAACGGCGAAGTCGTCGACGTTTAAGGCAGGTTAGCTATGTCCAGGTTACAGGATCTGTATCGTGAAACCATTGTTCCTCAGCTGAAGGAACAATTTCAATACAGCAGCGTCATGGCGGTGCCGAGGATCGAGAAGATTACCTTGAACATGGGAGTGGGTGAAGCCACCTCTGATAAAAAGGTGCTCGATCACGCGAAGTCCGACATGCGGCTGATCGCCGGTCAGGAGCCAGTGGTCACGCTGGCGCGCAAGTCGGTGGCGGGCTTCAAGATTCGCGAAGGTTGGCCCATCGGTTGCAAGGTCACTCTGCGCCGCGAGCGCATGTATGAATTCCTCGATCGTCTGATCTCGATCGCGGTTCCCCGTATCCGGGATTTTCGCGGCCTGAACCCGAAATCCTTCGATGGGACCGGCAATTACAGCATGGGAATCAAGGAGCAGATCATCTTTCCGGAGATCGACTACGAGAAGGTCGATGCGTTGCGCGGGATGGACATCACCATCACCACCACGGCGAAGAGCGACGAAGAGGGGCGCGCCTTGTTGAGCGCGTTCCACTTCCCGTTCAAGAAGTAAGAGATAAGAGATTATGGCCAAGAAAAGCATGTTGGCGCGAGAAAAGAAACGCGCTGTTCTGGTGGAACGTTATCGTCAGAAGCGCCAGGCGCTGAAGGCGATCATCGCGGATCCGAATGTCGGCTACGAAGAGAAGGAAGCCGCGGTCGTCAAGTTGCAGAAGTTGCCGCGTGATTCCTCGCCGGCGCGTCGCCGCAATCGTTGTCGCATCAGCGGTCGTCCGCACGGTTACTACCGTAAGTTCGGCCTCGGTCGGAACAAGCTGCGGGAAGCCGCGATGCGGGGCGATGTCCCAGGTCTGGTGAAAGCCAGCTGGTAGTGCCTGACCGTTGTCACAGCGGTCTTGATCGTTAACCATCGGTTTGTCTTTGTCGCACGGATTCCGTACTTCGCGGTGGCTCCCGGCTCCTTTGCCGGTTGCGCTCAGCGAGGTGTTTCCGATGGCGGCTGTCGTCATGCCGAACAGAGGGTATCGCGTCCAGGGTGGCGGGCTGACCCGGAGAAACCAGTATGAGTATGTCTGATCCAGTCGCGGATATGCTGACGCGTATTCGCAACGGCCTGATGGTGGGAATGACCTCGGTCACCCTGCCGTCGTCGAAACACAAGCTCGCAATCCTCGAGGTGTTGCGGGAGGAAGGCTATCTTCTCGGCTACGAGGTGGTCGGCGATAGCGCGAAGCCCGAGGTGCGGATCGATCTGAAATATTTTCAGGGCGAGCCTGTCATCGAGATGATCCAGCGCGTCAGCCGGCCGGGTCTGCGGGTCTACAAGGGCAAGGGCGAGTTGCCACGGGTGCGGGACGGCCTCGGCGTCGCCATCGTGTCGACTTCCAAGGGCGTAATGACCGACCGTGCCGCCCGGGACGCGGGCGAGGGCGGTGAAATCATCGCTTACGTGGCCTAGGTCAGGGGGAGATATGTCTCGTATTGCAAAGAATCCGATCACGATACCGGCTGGAGTCGAGTTCAAGATCGAAGAGGACAAGGCCTGGGCCAAGGGCGCCAAGGGCGAATTGACCATCCCGCGCCTGCCCGGCATCACGGTCGAGATCGACGACGGCGTGATTACGGTCAAGCCCAGCGATCCGCAGGATCGCAACGGTTGGGCGATGGCAGGTACGCAGCGTGCGTTGCTGGACAATCTGCTCAATGGCGTGGCCTCCGGTTTTCAGAAGAAGCTGCAACTGGTCGGGGTGGGTTATCGCGCACAGATGAAAGGCAAGGTGTTGAATCTTGCGTTGGGCTTCTCGCACCCGGTCGAGTACCCGGTTCCGGACGGGATTTCGATCGAAACGCCGTCGCAGACCGAGATCGTGGTCTCGGGCGCGGACAAGCAACAAGTCGGACAGGTGGCCGCCGAGATTCGCCGCTACCGTCCGCCCGAGCCTTATAAGGGCAAGGGCGTGCGTTATGCCGATGAACAGGTGGTTCGTAAAGAAGCCAAGAAGAAATAGGGTGTGAGTACGATGGATAAAAAGACTAGTCGTTTGCGCAGGGCGCGTCGGGCTCGCGCCAAGATCAAGGAACTCGGCGTCTATCGCTTGTGCGTCAACCGCACGCCGCGGCATATCTACGCGCAGATCATCTCCCCCAGTGGTGACCGGGTCGTTGCCAGCGCCTCGACCCTGGACAAGGCGGTTCGTGCGAACCTTGATGGCGCGACGGGGAATGTCGCCGCGGCGAGTGCGGTGGGCCAGGCGATTGCCGAGCGCGCGAAGTCGGCCGGGATCGAAACCGTCGCCTTCGATCGTTCCGGATTCAAGTATCACGGTCGGGTTCAGGCCCTGGCCGACGCAGCCCGCGAGCACGGGTTGAAATTCTAAGGTATTGGTTATGGCAAACATGAACAACAACTCCGAGAGCGATGATCTGATCGAAAAGCTCGTGACCGTCAATCGCGTCGCGAAGGTCGTCAAGGGCGGCCGCCAGTTCGGCTTTACCGCCTTGGTCGTCGTCGGCGACGGCAATGGCCGGGTCGGATTCGGCACCGGCAAGTCGAAGGAAGTGCCGGTCGCGATCCAGAAAGCGATGGAAGCGGCGCGCCGTTCGATGAAGCAGGTCAAGCTCAACGGCGTTACCCTGCAGTATCCGGTTATCGGGCGCCATGGCGCGGCCCGGGTCTACATGCAGCCGGCGTCGGACGGCACCGGGATCATCGCCGGCGGCGCGATGCGCGCGGTGCTCGAGGCCGTTGGTGTGCATGACGTACTCGCAAAGTGCATCGGCACCAACAACCCGATCAATGTCGTGCGCGCCACGATGAACGGCTTGGTCGAGATGACCGATCCCGAGAGAGTGGCCGCGAAACGTGGAAAGACGGTCGAAGAGATTCGAGGTTAGGGCGATGTCGGACAAGAAGATGATGAAGGTTACGCTGACCCGTAGCATGAACGGGCGCCTGAAGAGCCACAAGGCATGCGTTCGCGGCCTGGGTTTGCGCAGAATGCATCAGACCGTAGAGGTTGAGGATACGCCGGCCACCCGTGGCATGGCCAGGAAGGTGTCCTACATGGTACGTATCGAGGAATCCTGACATGCGATTGAATACACTGTCGCCCGCACCGGGCGCGAAGAAGTCTTCGAAGCGGGTCGGTCGCGGCATCGGCTGCGGCAACGGCAAGACCTGCGGTCGCGGGCACAAGGGCCAGAAATCGCGTTCCGGCGGTTTTCACAAGGTAGGTTTCGAGGGCGGCCAGATGCCTTTGCAGCGTCGTCTGCCGAAGGTCGGCTTCCGCTCGCGCAAGGCGCGCCTCACCGATGAGGTATGTCTCGGCGAGCTGAAGAAGATCGACGGCGACATCGTCAGCATGGAAACGCTGTACGCGGCGGATATCCTGCCCCGGCGTATCCAGCGGGCGAAGCTGATCGCCTCGGGTAGCGTGGAACGCGCCTTTACGGTGAAGGGGGTCGGCGTCACCAAGGGTGCGCGCGCGGCGATCGAACAGGCTGGCGGAAAGATCGAGGAATAAATGGCAAAGCCGGGCGGTCAGGCGGCGGGCAGCGCGCTGAAGAATATGGGGCAGTTGACCGAGTTGAAGCAGCGCCTGCTGTTTCTGCTCGGCGCGCTGGTGGTTTATCGTATCGGGACCTTCATCCCGGTGCCCGGTGTCAACCCCGGGGCTCTGGCGGCTCTGTTCGATCAGCAGAGCGGCACCATCCTCGATATGTTCAACATGTTTTCCGGTGGCGCGCTGAAGCGCGCCAGTCTGTTCGCCTTGGGGATCATGCCCTATATCTCGGCATCGATCATCATGCAACTGATGACCGCGGTGATCCCGAAGCTCGAAGAGCTCAAGAAGGAAGGTGAATCCGGGCGTCGCAAGATTACGCAGTACACCCGCTACGGCACGGTGATACTCGCCACCTTTCAGGCGATCGGGATTGCCATCGCCTTGCAGGGGCAGACCGTCGGCGGTTCGTCGATCGTCGTCAGCCAGGGTCCGGGCTTCGTGCTGACCGCGGTGGTGTCCCTGGTCACCGGGACGATGTTCCTGATGTGGCTTGGCGAGCAGATCACCGAACGCGGCATCGGCAACGGTATCTCGATGATCATCTTTGCCGGTATCGTTGCCGGTTTGCCGGCGGCGATCGGTGGCACGCTCGAGCTGGTGCGCACCGGCGAGATGAGCGCCGGGCTGGCGCTGGTGCTGTTCGCGCTGGCGGTCGGTGTGACCTATTTCGTGGTGTTCGTCGAGAAAGGCCAGCGTCGGATCACGGTCAACTACGCGAAGCGCCAGCAGGGACGCAAGATGTTCGCCGCGCAGAGCAGTCATCTGCCATTGAAGCTGAACATGGCCGGTGTGATTCCGCCGATCTTCGCCTCCAGTATCCTGTTGTTTCCAGGCACTATCGCGACCTGGGCGGGTACCAAGGAGAATATGCGTTGGTTGCAGGATATCGCGGCGAAGCTGTCGCCGGGTGAGCCGATCTATGTCGCCTTGTACGCGGCGGCGATCATCTTCTTCTGCTTTTTCTATACCGCGCTGGTATTCAATTCGCGCGAGACGGCGGACAACCTGAAGCGCTCGGGCGCCTTCATCCCGGGGATCCGCCCTGGCGCGCAAACGGCGAAGTATATCGACGGCGTGATGTCGCGGCTGACGCTGGTCGGCGCCTTGTATATCACCGCGGTGTGCCTGCTGCCGGAGTTCCTGATCGTCGGCTGGAACGTGCCGTTCTATTTCGGAGGCACATCGCTGTTGATCATCGTTGTCGTGATCATGGATTTCATGGCGCAGGTGCAGGCGCACATGATGTCGCATCAGTATGAAGGGCTGATGAAGAAAGCAAACCTGAAGGGACATGGCGGTACCGGGATGTTGCGCTGAGGCGCGCGGTCCAGCCTGTCCCGTTGATTTGGAGTCGAGAAAATGAAAGTACGCGCATCCGTAAAGAAGATCTGCAGGAACTGCAAGATCGTACGTCGCAAGGGCGTGGTCCGGGTCATCTGCAAGGATGGTCGCCACAAACAGCGCCAGGGTTGACGATACCCGAGCGGTCCGGTATATTTGACCGTTTCGCTCAGGCAGTTATTCGCTTATTTAGCAGGAGTTATTCATGGCACGTATCGCAGGTGTCAACGTACCTGATCGCAAGCATGCGATCATCGCATTACAGTCGATCTACGGGATCGGCCCAAGTCGTTCCGCGGCCATTCTGGCGGCTACCGGCGTCAAGCCGGATATGAAGATCCAGGATCTCTCCGAGGGGGAGCTGGAAGCGATTCGTGCCGAAGTGGCGAAGCTGACCGTCGAGGGCGATTTGCGGCGCGAGGTGTCCATGAATATCAAGCGTCTGATGGACCTGGGCTGCAATCGCGGGATCCGGCATCGTCGCGGGCTGCCGGTGCGCGGCCAGCGCACGCAGACCAATGCGCGCACGCGCAAGGGTCCGCGCCGCCCGATTCGCAAATAAACCCGATCCGAACCTGTATTACCGTATTTTAAGGCTCCAGTAACTATGGCTAAGACTCCGACCCGCTCGAAGAAAAAGGTCAAGAAATCGATCAGCGATGGCGTGGCGCATGTGCATGCGTCTTTCAACAACACCATCATCATGATTACCGATCGTCAGGGCAACGCGCTGGCCTGGGCCACTGCCGGTGGTTCTGGTTTTCGCGGATCGCGCAAGAGCACGCCGTTCGCCGCGCAGGTCGCGGCGGACCGGGTGGGTCAGAAGGCGAAGGAGTTCGGTCTTCAGAACCTCGATGTGCGGGTCAAGGGGCCGGGTCCGGGGCGGGAGTCGGCGGTGCGTGCGTTGCACAATGCCGGCTTCAAGATCACCAGTATTTCCGATGTCACGCCGATTCCGCACAACGGCTGCCGTCCGCCCAAGAAACGTCGCGTCTGATCCGGAGAATTCGTCATGGCAAGATATATTGGACCCAAGTGCAAGCTGAGTCGTCGCGAAGGCACCGACCTTTACCTGAAGAGCCGGGTACGCTCGATCGACACCAAGTGCAAGATGGAGAAGACGCCGGGTCAAAGCACGGACCGTCGTCGGCGCCTGTCGGATTACGGCGTGCAGTTGCGCGAGAAGCAAAAGGTGCGCCGCATGTACTGCGTGATGGAAAAGCAGTTCCGCAACTACTATAAGCGCGCGGCTCAGCAGAAGGGGTCGACCGGTGAAAACCTGCTTCAGTTGCTCGAGAACCGTCTCGATAACGTGGTCTATCGCATGGGCTTCGGCAGCACCCGTTCCGAGGCCCGCCAACTGGTCAGCCACAAGGCGATCGAGGTCAACGGCAGGGTCGTGAACATTCCCTCGTACCAGGTTCAGCCGGATGACGTGATTTCGGTACGGGAAAAGGCGCGCAAGCAGCTTCGCATCCAGAATGCGCTGTCGCTGGCGGAGCAATACGGCTTTCCAGAGTGGATGGAGGTCGATGTGAAAGCGATGTCGGGTGTCTATAAGCGGGTGCCGGACCGGGCCGATCTGCCGGCCGAGATCAACGAACATCTGATCGTTGAATTCTACTCCAAGTAAGGGATAGCTAATGGCGGATTCTGTATCTGTAACTGATTTGCTGAAGCCGAGAATCGTCAATGTCGAGTCGCTCTCGGCGACGCGTTCCAAGGTTTCGCTGGAGCCGCTGGAGCGCGGTTTCGGGCATACGCTGGGAAACGCTTTGCGGCGTATTCTGTTGTCGTCGATGCCGGGCGCGGCGATCATCGAGGCCGAGATCGAAGGCGTGCTGCATGAATACTCTTCGATCGAGGGCGTGCAGGAAGACGTCCTCGCGATCATGCTGAACCTGAAAGAGGTCGCCTTGAGCCTGAACGCCAAGGATGAGGCGGTGCTGACGCTGAGCAAGAAGGGGCCGGCCACGGTGACCGCAGGGGATATCCAGGCGGGACACGATGTCGAGATCGCCAACCCCGATTTCGTCATCGCGCACCTGAACAAAGACGTCGACTTCAACATGACCTTGAAGGTCGCGCGGGGTCGGGGCTATGAACCGGCGTCGGCGCGCGAGAGCGCGGCCGGAGAGGATCGTCCGATCGGCCGGCTACAGCTTGATGCCTCGTACAGCCCGGTGCGGCGCGTGGCCTATGCGGTTGAGGCGGCGCGTCTCGAGCGGCGCACGGATCTCGATCGCCTGGTCATCGATATCGAAACCAACGGCACGATCAGCGCGGACGACGCCATCCGCCTGGCGGCGACGATTCTGCAGGATCAACTGTCTTCGTTCGTGCTGCTCGATCAGACTACGACGATCGAAGCGCCGGCCAAGACGGAGGAGGCGCAGATCGATCCGATTCTGTTGCGCCCGGTCGATGACCTGGAGTTGACGGTCCGCTCGGCGAACTGCCTGAAGGCCGAGAGCATCTTCCTGATCGGCGATCTGATTCAGCGTACCGAGGTCGAGCTGCTGAAGACACCGAATCTTGGAAAGAAATCGCTGGCCGAGATCAAGGACGTGCTCGCTACCCGTGGCCTGTCGCTCGGCGTTCGTCTCGAAAACTGGCCGCCGGAGAATCTCGGCGGTGAATCGGCCGCCGGCTGACCCATACGATGCCCTCGCCGTGAGGCGGGGGCCCTGGTTTTACCACACTCACTATTTAGGAAGTCGATCCATGCGTCACCGCAAGTCAGGACGGCAACTGAACCGTAACAGTAGCCATAGAAAAGCCATGTTCCGCAATATGGCGTGCTCGCTGTTTCGCCATGAACTGATCAAGACCACGTTGCCGAAAGCAAAAGAGCTGCGCCGGGTGGCGGAGCCGCTTATCACCTTGGCGAAGACCGACAGCGTCGCGAAACGGCGTCTGGCATTCAGCCGCCTGCGTGATGCCGAGGCCGTCGGAAAGCTGTTCAATGAACTGGGTCCGCGTTATGAAACCCGCCCGGGCGGGTACCTCCGCATCCTCAAGTGCGGTTACCGCGCCGGCGACAAGGCGCCGATGGCTTATGTCGAGCTGGTCGATCGCCCGGTCGCTGATGAAGAAGCCGGAGCAGCCGCCGAATAGCCCTCCGGCGGGCGCGACAAGGAATCCGGGCTTGCGCCCGGATTTTTTTTGTCCCGCGGATTCTTTGTGATGTTCGTGCTTTTCACCGATTTCGGCGCGGCGAGTTTGTACGTCGGCCAGTTGCACATGCGGCTGCTTGCCGGCGCTCCGGGCTGCCCGGTGGTCGATCTGATGCATGATGCGCCGCCCTACGATGCCCACGCCGGGGCGATCCTGCTCGGCGCCTTGCTGCCGTGGGTTCCGCGACGCGCGATCGTACTCGCGGTGGTCGATCCCGGCGTCGGCGGCGAGCGCGATGTCGTCGCGATGCGCCACCGGCGCGGTTGGTTGTTGGCGCCGGACAACGGACTGGCCGGCTGGTTGGCCGATCGCCTTGAGGAGGCCACCGTCTGGCGCCTGGATGACACCGCCTTCGGGACCTTGTCGGCCACCTTTCACGGTCGCGACCTGTTCGTGCCGGCAGCGCTCGCGATCGCCGTCGAGGGGCGGGTGCCCGGGAGGCCGCTATCGCCGGACGGTTTGCGCCGCCCCTTCGCCGCGGCTTCACTGGCGCGCATCGTTCACGTCGACCGCTACGGCAATCTGTTCACCGGGATCGCGCGCGATTCCCTGCCGGCGGGCGCGGTGACGATCGGGGGGATCCGGGTGCCCTTTGCGCGGACCTTTTCCGATGTCGCTCCGGGGGAACCCTTGCTCTATGTCGATTCGCTCGGATTGGTCGAGCTGGCGGTCAATCAGGGCAGCGCGGCCGAGCGCTTCGGCCTGGGGCTTGGCGATCCGGTCGAGGCGCTGTCAAGCCTGGTCGAGTAAGTCCTTCAGGTAACGTCCGGTGTGGCTGCCGCGGGTCGCGGCAATGGCTTCCGGCGTTCCGCTGGCGATGATTCGGCCTCCGCCCGCGCCGCCTTCGGGCCCGAGATCGATGACCCAGTCGGCGGTCTTCACTACGTCGAGGTTGTGCTCGATGACGACCACGGTATTGCCTTGATCGCGCAGTCGGTGGAGTACGCGCAACAGGTGGTCGACGTCCTCGAAATGCAGTCCGGTGGTCGGCTCGTCGAGCAGATAAAGGGTGTTGCCGGTATCGCGCTTGGAGAGCTCGCGCGCGAGCTTTACGCGTTGCGCCTCGCCGCCGGACAGCGTGGTCGCGTTCTGGCCGAGTTGGATGTAACCGAGCCCGACCTCGGTCAGGGTGGCGAGCTTACGGTGGATCGCCGGTACCGCGGAAAAGAACTCCAGCGCATCCTCCACTGTCATCTCGAGTACCTCGGCGATGGTTTTGCCTTTGTAGCGGATCTCCAGGGTCTCGCGGTTGTAACGCTTGCCGTGGCATGCATCGCAGGTCACATAGATGTCCGACAGGAAGTGCATCTCGACCTTGATTACGCCGTCGCCGGCACAGGCCTCGCAACGCCCTCCCTTGACGTTGAAGCTGAAGCGCCCGGGCGTATAGCCGCGCGAGCGCGCCTCCTGGGTGCCGGCGAAGAGCTCGCGGATGGGGGTGAACAGCCCGGTGTAGGTCGCTGGGTTGGAGCGAGGCGTGCGTCCGATCGGGCTTTGGTCGATATCGACCACCTTGTCGAAGTGCTCCAGCCCGGTGACTCCCTCGTGTGGCGCCGGGCGCAGGCTGGCCTTGTTCAGGGCGTTCGCCGTGATCGGATAGAGGGTGTCATTGATCAGGGTCGACTTGCCGGAGCCGGAGACTCCGGTGACGCAAACCATCAGGCCGGCTGGAATCGCCAGTTCGACCGCCTTCAGGTTGTTGCCGCGGCACCCCTGCACGCGCAGCATGTGTTCCGGGTCGGGCGCGCGGCGGCTTTTCGGCAGCGCGATGCGGCGTCGCCCGGAGAGGTAGTCGCCGGTGATCGAGGCGGGGTTGGCGACGATCTCGTCGGCGTTGCCCTCGGCGATCACCCGTCCGCCGTGGCGACCGGCGCCGGGACCGATGTCGACGATATGATCGGCGCAGCGGATCGCGTCCTCGTCATGCTCGACGACGATCACGGTATTGCCGAGGTCGCGCAGGTGACGCAGCGTGCGTAGCAGGCGGTCGTTGTCGCGCTGGTGAAGGCCGATCGACGGCTCGTCGAGCACATACATCACCCCGACCAGCCCGGCGCCGATCTGACTGGCCAGGCGGATGCGTTGCGCCTCGCCGCCGGAAAGGGTGTCGGCGCCACGGCTCAGGCTGAGATAGTCCAGGCCGACGTCGACCAGAAAGCGCAGCCGCTGGTTGATCTCGCGCAGGATCTTGCCGGCGATCTCGCCGCGTCCGCCCTCGAGACGCAGCCCGGACAGAAACGCCAGCGCTTCGCCGATCGGCATCTCGGCGATCTCCGGCAGGTTGCGCCCGCCGATAAAGACATGACGCGCCGCCTGGTTGAGGCGCGCGCCGCCGCATTCCGAACAGGGTTGGCTGGAGATAAAGCGCGCCAGCTCCTCGCGCACCGCGTTGGACTCGGTTTCGTGGTAGCGGCGCTTCATATTGTTCAGCACGCCCTCGAACGGGTGCTTCTTAACCAGATGGCGCCCGCGTTCGTTGTGATAGCGAAACTCGATCGCCTCGCCCCCGCTGCCGAACAGCACGATCTCGCGGATGCGCTCGGGCAATTCCTGCCAGGGCGTCTCGATGTCGAAACCGTAATGGCGGCCGAGCGAGCGGATCAACTGAAAATAGTAGGCGTTGCGCCGATCCCAGCCGCGTACCGCGCCGCCGGCCAGGCTCAGCTCCGGGTTGGCGACGACCTTCTCCGGATCGAACTTCTGCTCGAAGCCGAGGCCGTCGCAACTCGGGCAGGCGCCAGCCGGGTTGTTGAACGAAAACAGCCGGGGTTCCAGTTCCGGGATGCTGTAGCCGCAAAGAGGGCACGCGAAATTGGCCGAGAACACCAGCTCCGGGGTCCGGTCGTCATCCATCTCGGCGATGCGCGCGATACCATGGGAGAGGCGGATCGCGGTTTCGAAGGATTCGGCCAGGCGCAGACCCAGATCCGGCTTCACACGGAACCGGTCGACCACCACCTCGATGGTGTGCTTGCGTCTGGCGTCCAGCGCCGGGGCTTCGTCCAGGTCGACCACCTCGCCATCGATACGCGCGCGGATGAAGCCTTGCGCGCGCAGGCTGTCGAGCAGCTTCCGCTGCTCGCCCTTGCGTTCAACCAGTACCGGCGCGAGCAGCAGGTAGCGGGATTCCGCCGGCAGCGCCAAGGTCTTGTCGACCATCTGGCTGATGGTCTGCGCGCGCAGCGGTTCGTCGTGGGTAGGGCAGCGTGGCGTACCCACGCGGGCGAAAAGCAAGCGCAGGTAGTCGTGGATCTCAGTGATCGTGCCGACCGTGGAGCGCGGGTTGTGGGAGGTGGTCTTCTGCTCGATCGAGATCGCCGGCGACAGCCCCTCGATATGGTCGACGTCCGGCTTCTCCATCATCGACAGGAATTGGCGGGCATAGGCCGACAGCGATTCGACATAGCGGCGCTGACCCTCGGCATACAGGGTGTCGAAGGCCAGCGAGGATTTGCCCGAACCGGACAAACCAGTGATCACGATCAGCCGATCGCGCGGCAGGTCGAGATCGATGTTCTTCAGGTTGTGCGTGCGTGCGCCGCGAACGCGTATCGCTTCCATCTGCACCCTTCGGCTATTGGCAAACATGCTAATATACGCGTTTTTCCCGACGCGGGGAAAGCCGCCCCGCGCCATCGATCGCGGAGGCAGCATGAAAGAACAAGCGGCAATGAGTCCCATCGAACGGCGCGCCGGTCTGTCGCTGGCGGGCATCTTCGTTTTCCGCATGCTCGGATTGTTCCTGATCCTCCCGGTGTTCGCGCTCTATGCCGAACACTTGGCCGGCACCACGCCGCTGCTGGTCGGTATCGCGATCGGAGCCTACGGCCTGACTCAGGCGATCCTGCAAGTGCCGTTCGGCATGATCTCCGACCGCATCGGGCGCAAGCCGGTGATCATCGCGGGACTGTTGCTGTTCGCCATCGGCAGCGTCATCGCGGCGCGCGCCGATACCATCTGGGGCGTGATCGTCGGGCGCGCGATCCAGGGCAGTGGCGCCATCGCCGCCGCGATCATGGCGCTGGCCGCCGATCTGACCCGCGAGGAGCATCGCACCAAGGTCATGGCGATGATCGGCATGAGCATCGGCATGGCCTTCGCGCTGGCCCTGGTGCTCGGCCCGATCCTCAACCAGCATATCGGCGTGCCGGGGATCTTCTGGGTGACCGCTGGATTGGCGCTGGCCGGGGTTGCGATCATCGTGCTGGCGGTGCCGACGCCTCCCCGCTCGTCCCTGCATCGCGATGCCGAGGCGGTGCCGGCGCTGCTCGGTCGGGTGTTCCGCGACGGCCAGTTGTTGCGTCTCGATTTCGGCATCTTCACATTGCACCTGATGCTGACCTCGGTGTTCCTCGCCCTGCCGTTGTCGCTGCGCGATGCCGGCTTGCCCGAGGCGCGTCACTGGATGCTTTACCTGCCGGTGTTGCTCGGTTCGATGGTCTTGATGGTGCCGTTCGTGATCGCCGCCGAGAAGCATGGCCGCATGAAACCGGTATTCCTGATCGCGGTCGCGCTGCTGGTGGCCGCGTTGACGCTGTTCTGGCTCGGCGCCGATGCGCTGTGGGCGCTGGTGCTCGGGCTGGTGGTGTTCTTCACCGCGTTCAACATCCTCGAGGCCACCCTGCCGTCGCTGGTGTCGCGTTTCGCCCCGGCCGATGGCAAGGGCACCGCGATGGGCGTCTACTCCACCTCGCAGTTTCTCGGCGCCTTCGCCGGCGGCGCGATCGGGGGCTGGGCGCACCAACACTTCGGCGTCACCGCAGTATATCTCGCGACCGCGCTGGCCGCGTTGGTCTGGCTGCTGGTCGCCAGCGGCATGCAGAACCCGCGCAAGTTGCGTAACCGGGTATTGAAGCTCGAAGGGGAGAAGTCCGATGCCGTGATCGAGACACTGCGCCGGCTGGAGGGCATCGTCGAGGTCGCGCGCGATCCGGAACAACCCTTGCTGTACCTGAAGTACGATGCCGACCTGACCGATGACGAGCGTATCGAGGCCGCGTTGTAAGGTATACTCGTCGCCCATGAATTTTCGGCCACCGCGGTCGCTCCTCGCGTCCTTGCCCGCATTTCTCGCCATCCTTCTACTGCGACGAGCCAATGGCACGCCCTGGCTGGTTTTCGCTCGGTCGGAGTGCTCGATCGTGTCGGCCATGCCTGCGCGCTCCTCGGTCGCGAAAGCCACCCAATGAAAGCGGCCTCCTGCGCGATCATCGCGTGGATTCATGAAATTCCCGGGTTAGGAGGCTGTCCCTATACCGCGGGGCGGGGCAGTTGCCCTTGGTGCAGGAATTGCTTCCGCGTAAAGCGCAGAAAACCTTCTTGCCCGGAGAAGCCGACGCTTCCGGCCCGGGTTTCGCATTGCCATGATTGCTGGAACAATGGTGCCGGCGCGGACAGCGCGCGTGGTGTGAACAGGGCGAGGTTTTCGCCGTGCGCGGGATCGCGCGCCGAGCAGTAGGCGATGATTTCGATGCCGGCCTTGCGTAATGCGCTGCCGAGCGCCTGGCTGGCGCGGTAGTCGGCCGGGTGGCATAGTGCCTTGCGGTGCTGGTCGCATGGCGGCCGGTTCAGGCATGCGCCGCGCTCGCTGGCGATTGCGGCGCCGAACAGGGTGTGCCGGGTGAGCAGGCGGCCGCCCGGGGGCGCTTGGCGCATGCCATCGAAGAACAGCAACCGGTAGTAGGCAGCTTCGGCGAGTACGGTGCGGGTTTCGCGCGCGCCGTAGAGCAGGCCGGGTTCGAAGCGCTGGCCGAAGCGGGAGCCGTGATGCAGTGGCGGGTAGCGGAACGGGGTCGCGAGCAGGTAGTGCAGGCCGCTGCTGCCGGCGGGCGGTGGCGGCTTGGTGGTTTCGAGCAGGGTTTCGAGCAGGCTTTGTTCACCGAGATCGTCGACCAGATGCGTCGTCGCCACCCGTTCCTGGCTTTCCACCAGCCGCCGCAGCGTGCCATCCAGTCGTTGCGGGGGATTGGGCAGGCAGTCCGCGAGCCACGCTTCGCTCTGGCTCAAGCGCGTCCTCGCATGGCGTCGAGGTAGTCGAGCACGCGCGTCAGCCCCTGCACCTGGCGCAGTTGTTCGGCCGGCACGCCGCCGGTATGGAGGTTGTCGGTGTGCAACCAGTGGCGGATGTGCTCGGCGTTGCCGCCCATCAGCGCGTAGAGCGCGCGGTAGACTCGGATCAACAGCAGCGCCAGTTCGCCGGGTTTGGTCGCGGGGTTCAGGCGCCGTTTCAGCGAGCTGCGGTCGCGCCCGATGATCTCGCCGATGCGCGCCTGCGACAGCCCCATCTCGTGGCCGGCGTTCAATACCGCCTTGCGCAAGACCTCGCCCGCGTCGGCATAGTGCTCGGCGGCCTCCCCGGTGCCGTGGACAAGTGAAGACATTGTGCGGCTCCTTGTGTGCATATGCAACATTATGGTTGGAAAATGCGGCTTTTTCAAGGTGCTGGATTCAGCCGTGTCCCCGTGCCGCATGGCGTTCCAGCAGGGGAAACATGAATTGTTCCTCGAAGCGGATGCGATCGCGGATCATCGCGAAGACCTCGCGGCTTTCCTCCAGCAGCGCGGCGTGCTCGGCGTCGCTGATCTCGGCCATGCAGTACTGGCGGACGTAGCCGGCAAAGCGTTTCTTGATGCGCCGTGCCGAATCGTGGAAGCGCCGCGCGGTGGCGGCGACTTCCGGGTCCTGGTCGTTGGCCAGCTCGCCGTAGACGGTATTGTCCTCGAACACCAAGTGGATCCAGACCTTTTCGCGGAAGCGGTTCATCAGCTCGCAGACGAACGGGTTGTTGTGCAACTGTCGGTGTTCGACGACCACCGACAGCACGTCGAGCATTTGCGAGATCTCGCGGTTTTGCTGGTGCAGTTCTTCGACCGAGTACATGGCGCAGTCCTCCTTCTCGGGTTGGCGCGAGTGTGCATGGGCGACGCGCGCGCGTGGCTGACCTGGATCAAGTGGCGTCGCGACCGCCACCGCCCGTCCCGGGGCAATCGCGCGGAAATGCCATTGACTTGGGAAGGCGTAGGCCCGAATCAAGCGCAGCGGATCGGGCAATAGCGCCAAGCTTTTGAAATCACGAAACGTCAAGCGAAATCAAGCGCGATTGCCCTGGCCGCTCGCCCGGCTTCGATTGACATTTTCCGGTACGGTCAGTAATTTGGGAAGCTTTTCGTCCACTCCTTCCATAGAGGAACCGCCGTGCCCGGCACAGAGATCGAGGATTTTCGTAGAATCAAGCGCTTGCCGCCCTATGTGTTCAATATCGTAAACGAGTTGAAGGCGGCGGCGCGAGCGCGAGGTGAGGATATCATCGATTTCGGCATGGGCAATCCGGATCAGCCGACCCCGCAACACATCGTCGACAAGTTGTGCGAAGCGGCGAACCGCGGTGATACCCACCGCTATTCATTGTCGCGCGGCGTCCCGCGCCTGCGCCGCGCGATCTGCAACTGGTACAAGCAGCGTTTCGATGTCGACCTTGATCCGGAGACCCAGGCGATCGTCACCATCGGTTCGAAGGAGGGCCTGGCGCACCTCGCGCTGGCGGTGACCGGCCCGGGGGATTCGGTGTTGGTGCCGAACCCGGCCTATCCGATTCATCCCTATGGCTTTGTCATTGCAGGCGCGGACATCCGCCATGTGCCGCTGACGCCGGGCGTGGATTTCTTCGCGAAGCTGGAGGAGGCGATCACCAGCTCGTGGCCGCGGCCGAAGATGTTGGTGCTGAATTTTCCGGGCAACCCGACCACGCAGTGCGTCGAGCTGGAGTTCTTCGAGAAGGTCATCGCCATTGCCCGAGAACACGGCATCTGGGTGATCCATGACATCGCCTATGCCGAGATCGTGTTCGACGGCTATCGCGCGCCGTCCATTCTTCAGGTGGACGGGGCCGATGACATCGCGGTGGAGTTCTATTCGTTGTCGAAGAGCTATAACATGCCCGGTTGGCGGGTCGGCTTCATGGTCGGCAACCAGACCCTGGTGGCGGCGCTGGCGCGGATGAAATCCTATCTCGATTACGGTATGTTCACGCCGATCCAGGTTGCCGCGATCCACGCCCTGGAAGGGCCGCAGGATTGCGTCGAGGAGATCCGCCAGATGTATCAGCGGCGCCGTAACACGCTGTGTGACGGTCTCGAGAACCTCGGCTGGCATGTCGAAAAGCCCAAGGCGACGATGTTCGTTTGGGCGCCGATTCCCGAACCTTATCGCGAGATGGGCTCGCTGGAGTTTTCGAAGAAGCTGCTTTCGGACGCCAGGGTGGCGGTTTCACCGGGCATCGGCTTCGGCGAGTTTGGCGATGATCATGTGCGCTTCGGGCTGATCGAAAACGAACACCGGACCCGGCAGGCGGTGCGCGGCATCCGCGACATGTTTCGCCGGGACGGATGGTTATAGAACATAAACGGTAGGGGAAGCACAGTGAAACCGGTTAAGGTAGGACTGCTCGGTCTCGGCACGGTCGGCGGCGGCACGATGAACGTGCTGTATCGCAATGCGAAAGAGATCTCGCGACGCGCGGGGCGCGAGATCGTCGTCACCCGTGCGGCGGCGCGCGATTACGATGCCAGCGCGATCGACGGGTTGCATTCGGTGACGGTCGGCGACGATGCCTTCGCCGTTGTGCGGGATCCGGAGATCGATATCGTCATCGAACTGATCGGCGGTTATTCGCCGGCGCGTGAGTTGGTGCTCGAGGCGATCGCCAACGGCAAGCATGTGGTCACCGCCAACAAGGCGTTGATCGCGCTGCACGGCAACGAGATCTTTTCCGCCGCGCGCGACAAGGGTGTCACCGTGGCGTTCGAGGCGGCGGTCGCCGGTGGCATCCCGATTATCAAGGCGGTGCGCGAGGGGCTCGCGGCCAACAACATCGAATGGGTCGCCGGCATCATCAACGGCACCGGCAACTTCATTCTCAGCGAGATGCGTGACAAGGGCCGCGACTTCGCCGATGTCTTGAAAGAGGCGCAGGAGCTGGGCTATGCCGAGGCCGATCCCACGTTTGATGTAGAGGGCATAGACGCCGCGCACAAGCTCACCATTCTTGCCTCGTTGGCGTTCGGCATCCCGTTGCAGTTCGACAAGACCTACACCGAGGGCATCGCCGCGGTCGATCCGCGCGATGTCGCCAACGCCGAGGAGTTCGGCTACCGCATCAAGCACCTTGGCATCGCCCGCAAGACCGACGCCGGCGTCGAGCTGCGCGTGCATCCGACCTTGATCCCGGAGCGCCGCCTGATCGCCAATGTCGACGGCGTCATGAACGCGGTACTGGTGATGGGCGACGCGGTCGGCCCGACGCTGTATTACGGCGCCGGCGCCGGCTCGTTGCCGACCGCCTCGGCGGTTGTCGCCGATGTCATCGACGTCGCCCGCTCGCTGACCACCGATCCGGGCAACCGCGTGCCGCACCTGGCGTTCCAGCCCGATGAGCTATCCGATACCCCGGTATTGCCGATCGAGCGCGTCGAGACCGCCTACTACTTGCGCATGACCGCGCGCGACGAGCCCGGCGTGGTCGCCGCCGTCGCCGGCATCCTCGGCGAGGCCGGCATCAGCATCGAGGCGATCAAGCAACAGGAGCCGGCCCCCGGCCAGACCGAGGTCGCGCTGGTGATGCTGACCCATCGCGTCGTCGAGCAACGCATGAATGACGCGATCGCGCGCATCGAGGCGCTGGACACCATCGGCGGCAGCGTCACGCGCATCCGCGTCGAGACCCTGGATGGCTGAGAGACGGTTCGTTTTTTTTCCGGGTTGGTTCGTAGGCTGGGTTGAGGTATGAAACCCAGTACACGCGGCCCAAAGTATGTTCATTATTTATGTGAGAAGTCATCATGCCCTTCAGACCCCGTTATACCGGCCTCATCGACAAATACCGCGACCGCCTGCCGGTACACGATGACACCCGCGTCATCAGCCTCGGCGAGGGCAACACCCCGCTGATCCGGCTGAACAATATCCCAAGGGCGCTCGGCAAGGAGGTCGACATCTACGTCAAGTACGAGGGGCTGAACCCGACCGGCTCGTTCAAGGATCGCGGCATGACGATGGCCGTTACCAAGGCGGTGGAAGAGGGCAGCAAGGCGATCATCTGCGCCTCCACCGGCAATACCTCCGCCTCTGCCGCCGCCTACGCCGCGCGCGCCGGCATCACCGCCTTCGTGCTGATCCCGGATGGCAAGATTGCGATGGGCAAGCTCGCCCAGGCGATGATGCACGGCTCCGTCGTGATCCAGATCAAGGGCAACTTCGATGCCGGCATGCAACTGGTGAAGGATGTTGCCGACCAGGCTCCGGTGACCATCGTCAACTCGATCAACCCGTTCCGCCTGCAAGGGCAGAAGACCGCCGCGTTCGAGATCGTCGAGGAACTGGAATGCGCGCCCGATTACCACTGCCTGCCGGTTGGCAACGCCGGCAACATCAGCGCGCACTGGATGGGTTACACCGAATACCGTGACCACGGCATCGTCAACAGCGCGCCGCGCATGGTCGGCTATCAGGCCGCCGGTTCCGCGCCCTTCCTGCGCGGCGAGATGGTCGACGAGCCCGAGACCGTCGCCACCGCGATCCGCATCGGTCATCCGCAATCCTGGGACAAAGCCTGGAAGGTCAAGGACGAATCCGGCGGCTGGTTCGACGAATGCAGCGACGAGGAAATCCTCGCCGCGCAGAAGCTCCTGGCGCAACAGGAAGGGGTCTTCTGCGAGCCCGCCTCGGCGACCTCCCTGGCGGGCGCGATGCGTGACATCCAAAGCGGCAAGATCCGCGCCGGCAGCAAGGTCGTGTGCACCCTTACCGGCCACGGACTGAAGGATCCAGACACCGCAATCCAGCAATCCTCCGGCGGCCTGATCACCATCGAGGCCGAATTGGACGCGGTCAAGCGCGCAATCCTCGACAACCTCGCCGACTGAGGTTCTCGCCCGGATGAGCGCCAAGACGGCCCCGATCGAGATCATCGCCCCCGGGCTGCTCGGCCCGATGCCCGGCGTCGAAGCGCGGCGACGCTATCCCTTCCTCGATACCCTGCTCGGGCGCGCCCGGCGCCTGGACGCCCCGCTACAGACCGACACCACCCGCGCGCTGCTCGATCTCTGGGGGCTGCCGCAAGCCCCCAATGCCGAGCCGCCGAGCGGCGCGCTCGCCGCGTTGGGTCTGGAGCTGCCGGCCGAACTGCGTACCTGGGCCCATGCCGATCCGGTCTACCTGAAGTCCGACCAGGACAGCCTGTTGCTGTTCGATCAAAGCCACTTCGAGCTCGACGAAGCCGAATGCGCCGCCTTCCGCGACGCCTTCAATCAGCACTTCGCCGATCGCGACATCCGCCTTCACATCGCTTGGCGACGGCACTGGTTTCTTTCGCTGCCGGCGCCGATGCGGGTACGCACCCGCACCCTGGAGGAGGTCAGCGGTCGCTCGATCAAACGCTTCATGCCTTCGGGTCCGGAAGGGCGCGCCTGCCGCGCATTGCTCAATGAAATCCAGATGCTGTTTCACGGCCTCGAGGTCAACCGGCGACGCGCCGACAACGGGCGCCTGCCGGTCAGCGGCTTGTGGCTGCACGGCTTCGGAGAACTTCCCGATGGCGAAACCATCACCCCGCCGGCACGCCGCACCCTCGGCGCCCATCCGGTGCTGAAAGGTCTGGTCGCGCTCGCCGAAAGCCACCACGAAGACACCCAGCAAGAACCGCTGCGCCCCGGCGATCTGATCGTCTGGGACGACATCCTGCCCGCGGTGCTCGACGCCGATCCGGAATCCTGGAGCAAAGCCGTCGAACGTTTCTCGCGTTGGCTCCAGCCTCAGGTCGAAACCGCCGCGCGCAAACAGCGCTTTCTTCTCCGCCCGGCCAACGGCGAGGTCTTCGCCTTTACCCCGGCCTCCGTGCGGCGCTTCTGGAAACGCCGCGGGCGCTTGGTCGAAAGCCTTGACGAACCCTGAATCACGGTGTTTCCAGAAGCGCCGCCGCGGCGCTGGAAGCGCTTCATTGTCAAAGATGGAAAGCCGGCGTGTCCGCTTTTCCCGTCGTCCGGCCATCGCGCGTGTCGGCCCCCAGCCATCGGCCGTCCTTTCTCTTCCCATGCGATATCCCATCGCGATCGTTCTGTTGATTCTCTTCCTGTTGCCGGCCTGCAAGCCAGCGCCGTCTCTGCGCCAGCGCACCCTGTATGTGTTTGGCACCTTGGTGACGATCAGCGCCTGGACCGCGGACGGAGCCGGGTTCGAGCGCGCCGTCGATCGCATCGATCAGAGCTTTCAGCGGCTCCATCGAGAGTGGCATGCATGGCGTGGAGACGGCCGGTTGATGCGCCTGAACCGGGCATTGGCGGCGGGGGAATCGCTGCGCGTCGATGAGGACCTGCTCGCTTTGCTGCGTCTTGGGCAGCGCTTGTATCGCCGGTCCGGCGGCCTCTTCGATCCGGCGATCGGCGGTTTGATCGCATTGTGGGGCTTTCATCGCGACGAGCCGCCGGCCGGGCCGCCACCGGATCCCGCGCGCATCGCCGAGTGGCTGCGCGCCGCGCCGAACATGGGTGATCTGCGCTTCGCCGGTAATGAGGTGAGTAGCGTCAATCCGCGCGTGGCGCTGGATCTGGGCGCCTACGCCAAGGGTTATGCGTTGCGTCGCGCGCTGGATCTGCTGCGCGAGGCGGGGATCTCCAACGCGATCGTCAACGCCGGAGGAGATCTGTGCGTCTCCGGGCGACGCGACGGCCGGCGCTGGCGGATCGGCGTGCGCAACCCGTTTCGTCCCGGCGTGATCGCGGCCCTCGCGGCGCGGGATGGCGAGTGCATCATGACTTCCGGCAACTATGAGCGCTACCGGGAATACGAGGGCGTGCGCTATGCGCATATCATCGATTCGCGCACCGGCTATCCGGTGGCGCATGTCGTCTCGGCCACGGTGATTGCGCGCGATGGCGCCCTGGCGGATGCGGCGGCTACCGCGTTGAGCGTGGCCGGGCCAACGGAATGGCGGCGCGTGGCGCGTGACATGGGAATCAGTCAGGCCTTGTTGGTCGACGAATCCGGCCGGGTGATGATGACCGGGGCGATGGCGCGTCGCATCGGGCGCGCAAGGGAGGCGGAAGAGGGGCGGTAACGCAGGGCATCCCGCCCGGGAGGCAGGCTGCCCGGGCGGGTTGCTCACACTCAGGCGATGCCGAGCTTTTCCTTGATGATCTTAACCACTTCATCGCTTGAGGTGGCGTTGATATCCCACAGCATGCCTTCCTTCTCGTAGAAGCCGACCAGCGGGGCGGTTTGCTCATTGAACACGTCGAGACGCTTCGAGATGGCCTCTTCGGTCTCGTCCTCGCGCTGCACGACCTTGCCGCCACATTTGTCGCAAACGCCCTCGACCTTGGGCGGGTTGCTCTTGATGTTGTAGATCGCGCCGCAGTCTTCACAGGTGCGGCGGGTGGTCAGGCGATCCAGGATGACATCGCGCGGGACGTTCAGGTTGACCACGCCGTCGAGCTCGATGTTCAGCTTTTTCAGCAGCTCCTTCAGCGCCTCGGCCTGAGGGATGGTGCGTGGAAAACCATCGAGCAGGAAGCCAGACTGGCAATCGTCCTCGAGCAGGCGCTCGCCCATGATGCCCATGATCAGTTCATCCGGAACCAGTTCGCCACGGCTCATGTAGCCTTGCGCCTCCTTGCCCAGTTCGGTGCCTTCCTTGACCGCCGCGCGCAGGATGTCTCCGGTGGAAATCTGAACCGAGCCGTCGATCGCGGTCAGCATCTTGGCCACGGTACCCTTGCCCGCGCCGGGCGCGCCGAGAAGTATGAGTCTCATCGAAATGTCTCTCCTGAAGGTTTGATTGAAATCGCTGGGCGCGTATTCTAATGGATTGCGCGGGCCGGGTCTCGCGATTTTCGCAATGCGCGGCGGAAGTTCGGTACAATGTCGGGTTTTGAACCCTGGGAAGCCGAGCATGACCGTCCGTACCCGATTTGCCCCCAGTCCGACCGGTTATCTGCATGTGGGTGGCGCGCGCACCGCGTTGTTCTCGTGGTTGTATGCGCGCCGTCACGGCGGCCGCTTCGTGTTGCGCATCGAAGACACCGACCAGGAGCGTTCCACCCGGGAATCGGTCGACGCCATCCTCGATGGCATGGCCTGGCTGGGCCTGGACGCCGACGAGGGCCCGATCTTCCAGAGCGACCGTTTCGACCGCTATCGCGAGGCCATCGATCGACTGCTGGAGCAAGGCATGGCCTATCGCTGCAACTGCTCCCGGGAGCGTCTCGAAGCGCTTCGCGAGGAGCAGCTGCGCAACAAACAGAAACCGCGTTACGACGGGCGCTGCCGCGATGCCGGCATCTCCGCCGACGAGCCGCATGTGATTCGTTTCCGCACCCCGCGTGACGGCGAGACCGTGATCGACGACCTGGTGCGTGGCCGCGTGGTGGTGCCGAACGCCGAACTCGATGACCTGATCCTTCAGCGCAGCGACGGCACGCCGACCTACAATCTGACCGTGGTCGTCGATGACATGGACATGGGTATCACCCACGTAATTCGGGGCGACGACCACCTCAACAACACCCCGCGTCAGTTGCATATCCTGCGCGCGCTCGGCGGCGAGCCACCGGCCTACGCCCATGTGCCGATGATCCTCGGCGACGACGGCGCGCGGCGCTCGAAGCGTCATGGCGCGGTCAGCGTAATGCAGTACAAGGCCGAGGGTTATCTTCCCGAAGCGCTGCTGAACTACCTGGTGCGGCTGGGTTGGTCGCACGGCGATCAAGAGATCTTCTCGCTCGACGAGATGATCGCCTTGTTCGATCTGAAAGACATCAACCGCGCGCCTTCGTCGTTCAACACCGAAAAGCTGCGCTGGCTCAACCAGCATTACATCAAGCAGACGCCGAAGCAGCGCCTGGCCGAACTGTTGGCGCCCTTTCTGGCCGAGCGCGGCATCGATACCAGCGCCGGCGCGGATCTAGCCGAGGTTGCCGAATTGATGAAAGAGCGCGCCTCGACCCTGGTCGAGATGGCCGAGGGCAGCGGCTATTTCTATCGCGATTGGGAAAGTCTGGACGCCAAAGCAGCGAAAAAACACCTGCGCCCGGTCGCGCGCGAGCCCCTGCAACAGGTGCGCGAGCGCCTCGCCGCGCTCGACGAATGGACGCCGGAAACCATCCATGCCGCGATCCAGGCCAGCGCCGAAGCGCTCGGCGTCGGCATGGGCAAGGTCGGTATGCCGTTGCGCGTGGCCGTGACCGGTGGCGGCGCCTCGCCCGCGATTGACAAAACCGTCTGGCTGATCGGCCGCGAGGCCAGCCTGCGGCGCATCGACAAGGCGTTGAAATTCATTGAGGAAAGAGCGGCAAATGCCTGAGGAAACAAAGAAAACCAACTTCATTCGGCAGATCATCGAGGCCGACATCGCGGCCGGGAAAAACGGCGGCAAGGTGCGCACGCGCTTCCCGCCGGAGCCCAACGGCTATCTTCACATCGGGCATGCGAAATCGATCTGTCTGAACTTCGGCATCGCCGAGGATTACCCCGGCGCGACCTGCAATCTCCGTTTCGACGATACCAACCCGGAGAAGGAAGAGGCCGAATACGTGGAAGCCATCCAACGCGACGTCCATTGGCTGGGCTACGATTGGGGCGATCGTCTGTATTTTGCTTCCGATTACTTCGAGCAACTCTATCAATTTGCTGTTCAACTGATTGAAATGGGTAAGGCTTTTGTCTGCGATCTCTCGCCTGAAGAGATGCGCGCCTATCGCGGCACCCTGACCGAGCCGGGGCGCGAAAGCCCTTACCGGGAACGCTCCGTGGCCGAGAACCTGGATCTGTTCGCGCGCATGCGCGCCGGCGAGTTTCCGGACGGCAGCCGCACCCTGCGGGCCAGGATCGACATGGCCTCGCCGAATCTCAACCTGCGCGATCCGACGATCTACCGTATCCGCCGCGGCCTGCGCCACCACCAGACCGGCGAGGCCTGGTGCATCTTCCCGATGTACGATTTCACCCACTGCCTCTCGGACATGCTCGAAGGCATCACCCACTCGCTGTGCACGCTGGAATTCGAAGACCACCGGCCACTCTACGACTGGTATCTGGACACCCTGAAAACCCCATGCCATCCGCGCCAGATCGAATTCTCGCGCTTGAATCTGGAATATACCGTGGTCAGCAAGCGCAAGCTGACCCAACTGGTCGAAGAGGGCATCGTCGATGGCTGGGACGATCCGCGCATGCCGACCATCGCCGGCCTGCGCCGCCGGGGCGTGACCCCGGCGGCGATCCGCGAGTTCGCCGACCGCATCGGCGTCACCAAATCCGATAACCTCGTCGAGATGGGCCAGCTCGAAAACTGCATCCGCGATGACCTGAATCAGAACGCGCCGCGCGCAATGGCCGTGCTCCGGCCGCTGAAGGTCGTGCTGACCGACTATCCAGAGGAACGCGAGGAATGGCTAGAGGCACCCCTGCATCCGCAGCGCGCCGAGATGGGCACGCGCCGCATCCCGTTCAGTCGCGAACTGTGGATCGATCGCAACGATTTCATGGAGGTGGCGCCGAACAAGAAATTCAAGCGCCTGGTCGCCGGTGGCGAGGTGCGCCTGCGCAATGCCTATGTCATCCGTTGCGACGAGGTGATCCGCGATGACGCCGGCGAGATCGTCGAGCTGCGGTGCAGTCACGATCCAGCCACCCTCGGCGCCAACCCGGAAGGCCGCAAGGTCAAAGGCGTGATCCACTGGGTCTCGGCGCGTCATGCAATACGCGCCGAGGTGCGTCTCTATGACCGCCTGTTCGATCATCCAACGCCGGACAACGCGCGCGACGGCTCCAGCTTCCTTGAGCACATAAACCCCCACAGCCTGGAAGTGATCGAAGGCGCGATGCTCGAAGGCGGCCTCGCCGAAGCCGAGCCGGGCCAGGCCTGGCAGTTCGAGCGTGAAGGTTATTTCTGTCGCGATGACGGTAGTGAAGGCTTGGTGTTCAACCGCACCATCACCTTGCGCGATACCTGGGCGAAGATCGAAAAACAGGCGCGCCAGGCCTGACGGTCGGAGAGCGGTGCGCTATGGAAGCCGCAGGGCAATCGCGCCAAAATTTTGAAATCAGGAAACGTCAAGCGAAATGAAGCGCAATTGCCCTGATGGAAGCCGCGCTTCGAATTGCTGTGCGGGCTGTAGGCTGCTACCATGGCCCGCTTTTTCGTTACCGATGCAGGATCATGTGATCTCGCGTATGGATCACCACTGAAGGAGAGCGCGAATGCCCGAAATCACCCTTCCCGATGGTTCGAAGCGTCATTTCGACCACCCTGTGACGGTGGCCGAGGTCGCCGCCGATATCGGACCGGGGCTGGCCAAGGCCACATTGGCCGGCAAGGTCGACGGCCGCCTGGTTGACGCCAGCTACCCGATCGCGCAAGACGCGGAGGTTGCGATCGTTACCGACAAGGACGAGGAGGGCCTGGAGATCCTCCGCCATTCCACCGCCCACCTGCTGGCGATGGCGGTGAAGGAATTGTTCCCTGAGGCGCAGGTCACCATCGGGCCGACCATCGACGACGGCTTCTATTACGATTTTTCCTATCAGCGCCCGTTTACGCCGGAAGATCTGCAAGCCATCGAAAAAAAGATGGCGGAGCTGGCGAAACAGGATTTCCCGATCACGCGGAAGGTGATGAATCGAGAGGAAGCGATTGAATTCTTTCGTGGAATCGGTGAGGAATACAAGGCCGAGATCATCGAGGCCATCCCCGCGGGCGAGGAGCTTTCGTTATACAGCCAGGGCGATTTCACCGACCTGTGTCGCGGTCCCCATGTGCCGAGCACCGGAAAGCTGAAGTCGTTCAAGCTGATGAAGCTGGCCGGAGCCTACTGGCGTGGCGACTCCAACAACGAGATGCTGCAACGCATCTACGGCACCGCGTGGCGCAACAAAAAAGAGCTGAAGGCCTATCTGCATCGTCTCGAAGAGGCCGAGAAACGCGATCATCGCCGCATTGGCAAGGCGCTCGACCTCTTCCATGCGCAAGAAGAAGCGCCGGGCATGGTGTTCTGGCACGACAAGGGCTGGCGCGTCTACTTGCAGATCGAGCAATACATTCGCGACAAGCTGCGTGAACACGGCTATCAAGAGGTACACACGCCGCAGATCATCGATCGCAGCCTGTGGGAGAAGTCCGGGCACTGGGAGAAGTTCCAGGAGATGATGTTCACGACGCATTCCGAGAACCGTGATTTCGCAATCAAGCCGATGAACTGCCCGGCGCATATCCAGATCTACAACCACGGACTGAAATCCTATCGCGATCTGCCGCTGCGTCTTGCCGAGTTCGGCTCCTGTCACCGCAACGAGCCGTCGGGCACCTTGCACGGTCTGATGCGGGTGCGTAACTTCACCCAGGACGACGCCCACATCTTCTGTACCGAAGAGCAGATCCTCGACGAGGTCTCGGCGTTCATCGATCTGCTGTTCGAGGTCTACCGGGATTTCGGTTTCGACGAGGTGCTGGTCAAGCTTTCGACCCGTCCCGAGCAACGCGTCGGCGCCGACGAACTCTGGGACAAGGCCGAGCGCTCGCTCGAAGAGGCGCTGAATCAGAAAGGACTGGAGTGGGAGCTGCAACCGGGCGAGGGCGCCTTCTATGGTCCGAAGATCGAGTTCTCGTTGCGTGACTGCCTGGGGCGCGTCTGGCAGCTCGGCACCATCCAACTGGATTTCTCGATGCCGGAACGGTTGGGCGCCCACTATGTCGCCGAGGACAACCGCAAGCGCGTGCCGGTGATGCTGCACCGCGCCATCCTTGGCTCGCTGGAACGTTTCATCGGCATCCTGATCGAGCACTATGCCGGCGCGTTGCCGGTGTGGCTGGCGCCGACCCAGGCGGTGGTGATGAACATCACCGATCGTCAGGAGTCGACGGCGCGAGAGATCACGCAAAAGCTTGCCGATACCGGTTTTCGCGTAGAATCCGACTTGAGAAACGAGAAAATCGGTTTTAAAATTCGAGAACATACCTTGCACAAGGTGCCGTATCTGCTGGTCGTCGGGGATCGCGAGGTAGAGAACGGCACGGTCGCGGTGCGCACGCGCGCCGGCGAGGATCTCGGCGCCATGCCGGTCGGGGATTTCATCCAGCGCTTGCGCGATGAAACCGGCCGGCGTGGCGCCTGATACCGGAAGCTTGCCTGGCTCGCTCCGTTGGGGCGGACGAACCGGGCGGGCTTTTGTTGTTTTTGTCATCGTTCGGAGAAATTGTTATCGCTAAACCAAAGAGAAGTCGTTTGAATGCCGACATCACCGCGCCGCAGGTGCGATTGATCGGCTCGGACGGCGAGCAGGTCGGCATCGTGCCGATCGAGGAAGCGCTGGAAAAGGCCCGGAGCGAAAGCCTGGATCTGGTCGAGATCGTACCGAATGCCGAGCCGCCGGTATGCCGCATCATGGACTACGGCAAGTTCGTCTTCGAGCAGAAGAAGCAGAAACAGGCCGCGAAGAAGAAGCAGAAGCAGGTGCAGGTCAAGGAAATGAAATTCAGACCGCACACCGGCGAGGGTGATTACCAGGTCAAGCTCCGCAACGTGCGCCGCTTTCTGGAAGACGGCGATCGCGCCAAGATCACGATGCGTTTTCGGGGCCGTGAGCATGCCCATCGTGAGCTTGGCCTGAAGGTGTTGCAGCGTATCGAGAAAGATCTCGAAGAGATGGCGACCGTCGAGCAGAAACCGGCCATGGAAGGGCGCCAGATGGTGATGGTGCTGGCGCCGAAGAAGAAATAGCCCGCGCGACTCGATTCGATTTAGCGGACGACGATGGGCCCAAGGCATTGCCCGCGTCGTCTTTCACGTACTCATTTTGTCTATCAGGAGTCGAAAATGCCCAAGATCAAGACCAACCGTGGTGCCGCGAAGCGGTTCAGAAAAACCGGAGGCGGCGCGATCAAGCGCGCCCAATCCCACCGTCGTCATATCCTGACGAAGAAGAGCACCAAGCGCATGCGCCATCTGCGCGCGCCCGCGCGCTTGCACAAGGTCGATGTCGCCGCCGCGCGTCGCATGCTGCCGTACTGATCCAGGAGACGAACAATGCCCAGAGTGAAACGTGGGGTTACCGCACACGCCCGCCACAAGAAGGTACTGAAGGAAGCCAAGGGGTACTATGGCGCGCGCAGCAAGGTCTATCGCGTCGCCAAGCAGGCGGTCATCAAGGCAGGGCAGTATGCCTACCGTGACCGCCGCCAGCGCAAGCGCCAGTTTCGCGCGCTGTGGATTGCGCGAATCAACGCTGGCGCGCGTGAGAACGGCCTTTCCTACAGCCGCATGATGCACGGCCTGAAACTGGCCGGTATCGAGGTCGATCGCAAGATGCTCGCGGACCTGGCGATCCACGACAAGGGCGCTTTCAGCGCCCTGGCGGAAAAGGCCAAGGCCAGCCTTCCGGCATAGCGCCGGCTCGTTCCAGCTTGAGAGCCCCCCGGGCGGCGGAACCGCTTGCCCATGGGGTTTCCTCAAGCGATCGATCCTTTCCGCGCGACGAGTAACAAGGGAGAGGCCGCTGGTCTTTCCCTTTTTTGCGTTCAAGGGGCGCTCATCGTTCAGGGAAGGGCCGGGCGGGCAGGCCCCGTCCCCCCGGTGCGCTGGAAGCTGCTGAGTTGGATCCTGGAGGCTCCAAACTCGGCTGGTTTCCAGTGTTCGGCTTGAAACGTTGAAAGCAAGTTATTGATTATCAAGGTATCATTATGAGCGAAGAACTGACTTCCGAGCTCGCTGAACTGCTCGACGAGGCATTGCGGGCGGTGGAGGCCGCGATGGACGCGCGCGCCCTCGACGAGCAGCGGGTACGCTACCTCGGCAAGAATGGGGCATTTACCGCGCGGCTGAAACAGCTTGGTCAATTGCCGAAGGAGGAGCGTCCGGCCGCCGGACAGCGCATCAACCGGGCCAAGAAGGCGTTGCAGCAGGCGATCGAGGAGCGACGCAAGCAGCTCGATCAGGCCGCGCTGGACGCGCGTCTCGCAGCGGAACGGGTGGATGTGACCCTGCCGGGGCGTGGTATCGGTGTCGGTGGGTTGCATCCGGTCACGCGTACCATGCAGCGCATCCAGGGGTTGTTTGAAAGCGTTGGCTTCGAGATTGCCGAGGGGCCGGAGATCGAGGACGATTATCACAACTTCGAGGCGCTGAATATCCCGCCGCACCATCCGGCGCGGGCGATGCACGATACCTTTTACTTCGACCGGCACCGTTTGCTGCGGACCCACACCTCGCCGGTGCAGATCCGAGTCATGGAAGCGCGTGAGCCGCCGCTGAAGGTGATCGCGCCGGGGCGTGTCTACCGTTGCGACTCGGATCTGACTCATACGCCGATGTTCCATCAGGTGGAAGGCTTCCTGGTCGATCACGAAGCCAGCTTCGCCGACTTGAAAGGGGTCTTGCACGAGTTCCTGAGCCGGTTCTTCGAGCGCGATCTGCGCATGCGCTTTCGTCCCTCGTACTTTCCGTTTACAGAGCCTTCGGCCGAGGCCGACATCGAATGCGTGATCTGCAACGGCGAGGGTTGCCGTGTTTGCAGCCAGACCGGCTGGCTGGAGGTGCTCGGTTGCGGCATGATCCATCCGGCGGTGTTGGCCCATGTCGACATCGACGACGAGCGTTACCGCGGCTATGCCTTCGGCATGGGCGTCGAGCGCCTGGCGATGCTTCGTTACGGTGTGGACGACCTGCGCCTGTTCTTCGAAAACGACTTGCGCTTTCTGCGCCAATTTGCCTGAGGGTTGGGAAAATGCGTATCAGTGAAGCCTGGTTGCGTGAATGGGTGAACCCGGAGGCTGGGGTCGAAACCCTGGCGCATCAGTTGACTATGGCCGGGCTCGAGGTGGAAGCGATCGAGTCTGTGGCGCCGGCGTTCCACGGCGTGGTGATCGGGCGGGTAGAGGCCCTGGAGCCCCATCCGGACGCCGACAAGCTGCGTGTCTGCCAAGTCGATGTCGGCGCCGGAGAATCGTTGCAGATCATCTGCGGCGCGGCCAATGTCGCTGCCGGCATGAAGGTGCCGGTGGCCACCGTTGGCGCGGAATTACCCGGTGACGTTCACATCGGGCGCGTCGAGCTTCGCGGGATCGAATCCTTCGGCATGATCTGCTCGGCGGCCGAACTCGGGCTCGCGGAAGCGTCCGACGGCATTCTGCCGCTGCCGGACGAGGCGCCGGTGGGCAGCGATTTTCGTGCCTGGGCCGGTCTCGACGACCATGCGATCGAGATCGGTCTGACGCCGGATCGCGGCGATTGCCTGTCGATTGCCGGCATCGCGCGCGAGGTCGGCGTGATCGACCGTTTGCCGTTGCATTGGCCGGATCTGTCGCCGGTGACCGCCGCCGGCGAGCGGCGGCTCGAGGTACGGCTGGAGGCCCCGGAAGCTTGTCCGCGCTACCTCGGACGCGTGATCGAGGGTGTCGACCCGGCGGCGGAAACCCCGTTCTGGATGCGCGAGAAGCTGCGGCGCTGCGGCCTGCGCAGCATCGATCCGATCGTTGACGTGACCAACTTTGTACTGCTCGAGCTGGGTCAGCCGATGCATGCCTTCGATCTGGCGCGTATCGATGGCGCCATCCATGCGCGCCAGGCGCGCTCCGGCGAGCGACTCGCGCTGCTCAACGGCGACGAGATCGAATTGCGGGACGACAACCTGGTGATCGCCGACGATCACCGGCCGCTGGCGTTGGCCGGGATCATGGGCGGCGCGGATTCGGCGGTCTCCGGCGAGACCCGCGACATCCTGCTCGAAGCCGCCCATTTCTCGCCGCTGGCGATCGCCGGGCGCGCGCGCGCGCACGGCCTGCACACCGATTCCTCGCACCGCTTCGAGCGTGGCGTCGATCCCGAGTTGCCGCCGCGCGCGATCGAGCGCGCCACCGCGTTGATTCTGTCGATCTGCGGTGGAACCCCCGGGCCGGTGGTCGAGGCATTGGAGCCCGGACAGTTGCCGCGACGCGAGCCGATCCAACTGCGTCCCGGACGCATCGTCGCGCTGCTCGGCATCGGCGTGCCGGACGACGAGGTCGTCGACATCCTGCAACGCCTCGAGATGCGTGTCGAAGCAGCGGACGGAGGCTGGCGCGTGACGCCACCGAGCCACCGCTTCGACATCGCCATCGAGGCCGACCTGATCGAAGAGATCGGCCGCATCTTCGGTTACGAGAACATCCCCGACCAGCGTGCCTGCTCGGTGATGCGCATGCATCCGGCGCCCGAGAGCCATGTGCCACTGCAACGCGCGCGATTGTCGCTCGTCGACCGCGACTACCAGGAGGCCATCACCTACAGCTTCATCGCGCCCGAGACCCAGGCGCTGATCACGCCGGAGGAAGAACCGATCGCGCTCGCCAACCCGATCTCGGTCGAGATGTCGGTGATGCGCGCCTCACTGTGGCCCGGTCTGCTCCAGACCGCGGCCTACAATCTGGCGCGCCAACAGGACCGGGTGCGTCTGTTCGAGAGCGGCCTGGTGTTCCGCAAGCGCGAAGAAGCCATCGAGCAGCACCCCGCGCTCGCCGGCCTGATTCAGGGCGCGCGCTGGCCCGAACAATGGGGCGCGGAGGATACCCGGGTCGACTTCTTCGATCTGAAGGCTGATGTCGAGGCCCTGCTGGCGGTTCACGGCGTGGATCGCGAGTGCCGCTTCGAGGCCGCCGCTCACCCGGCCTTGCACCCGGGGCAAAGCGCGCGCATTGCGCGCGACGAAACCCATGTCGGCTGGCTCGGCATGCTGCACCCGCGTCTTGAGAAACCGCTTGGCCTGCCCGCGGGCGTGTTCCTGTTCGAGCTTTCGCTGCCGGCCTTGGAAGGCGGCCGGGCGCCTTCCTTCGCGCCGTTGTCGCGCTTCCCCGCGATTCGTCGCGACTTCGCCCTGGTGATGGACCGGGATCTCGACTACGGACGTGTGCTCGAGACCGTCCGCGCGCGCGGCGGCAAACTGCTGCGCGATGCCCGCCTATTCGACGTCTACACTGGGGAAAATATAGAGCCGAATCGAAAAAGTCTTGCTTTAGCACTGATATTACAGGATTATTCCGAGACGCTGACCGATGAAAGGGTCGACCGGCTGTGTCGGGGCATCCTCGACGGGCTGGCGGAAGAACTGGACATATCGTTGAGAGACTGACTGAATATGGCATTGACCAAGGCAGACATGGTCGAACATCTGTTCGAGGAACTGGGACTGAACAAACGCGAGGCCAAGGATCTGGTCGAGATGTTCTTCGAAGAGATCCGCCAGGCGCTGGAACGGGGGGAGCAGGTCAAGCTATCGGGCTTCGGAAACTTCGACCTGCGCGAGAAGCGCCAGCGGCCTGGACGCAACCCCAAAACCGGCGAGGAGATCCCGATATCCGCACGGCGCGTCGTGACCTTCCGCCCTGGACAGAAACTCAAGGCGAGGGTAGAGGCCTATGCTGGACGCGACGAACTCGAAAACTGAACTGCCGCCGATCCCTGGAAAGCGCTACTTCACGATCGGCGAAGTCAGCGAACTGTGCGCGGTGAAGCCGCATGTGCTGCGCTACTGGGAACAGGAATTCCCGCAGCTCAAACCCGTCAAGCGGCGTGGCAACCGGCGCTACTACCAGCGCCATGACGTCATGATTGTTCGCCAGATCCGCAGCCTGCTATACGAACAGGGCTTCACCATTGGCGGTGCTCGTCAACAACTGGCCGCGGGTGACTCGCCTGCCGCCGATCGCATTCAAAGCCATGAGATCGTCAAACAGATGTTGTCCGAGCTCGAAGATCTCCTGAAGGTGCTGAAGGGCTGATTTATACTCGTCGCCCATCGCGCATAAATGCCATCGACCCGACAAGGCGCAGGCCCGATCAAGCGCAGCGGATCGGGCAGCGGCGCCATTGCGCGGCGCCGCCGCAGCCTACAGTGGTTTTTCGCCACATGGGCGCAGGCCCGATCAAGCGCAGCGGATCGGGCGGTGACGCAATTGCGCGGCCCCGCCGCAGCCGATTCCGCGGTACTTGAACCGGCCTACAGCGGTTTTTCGCCACATGGGCGTAGGCCCGATCAAGCGCAGCGGATCGGGCGGTGACGCAATTGCGTGGCCCCGCCGCAGCCGATTCCGCGGTACTTGAACCGGCCTACAGCGGTTTTTCGCCATATGGGCGTTGGTTCGATCAAGCGAGCGGATCGGGCGACAGCGCTAAGCCTTTGAAACCACGAAGCGTCTAGCGAAATCAAGTGCGATGGCCCTGATAGGCGACGCGTATGCAATTGACAGAACGCACATAAACCCCTAGGATGCCGGGTTCCGGTCGGGGCGTAGCGCAGTCTGGTAGCGCACCGCAATGGGGTTGCGGGGGTCGGAGGTTCGAATCCTCTCGCCCCGACCATTATCTTTGAGTTCATCCTCGATATACACAGCACGCCCAAGCGCACGGCTCCGTCCAAGCGCGGCAAAGAGGATTTGAACCGCTGCACCACAGGCGGATTTCCGTTATATTCTCGTTGCCCTCCCGGGTTCGTTCAGTGCGCTTTTCCGTTCCGGTCGCTTTGCCTTGTTTTACGAAAGAGGTGATCCTCCCCGGCATTGTGACGGAAAAAGGAGCAGGAGCCGTCCTGCTCCCGGGAGGCTGACTCAGTGGAATGTTGCTTTGTCGGAGTGGCTTCTCCGTGCCGTTATGCCGCCCAAGCCGATCAACATCAAAGCAAGGATGCTGGGGGCCGATGCGGGCGCGGGGGCTGTCGTTTGGATAGAGAAATGGATATTGCCTGATTCCCGGCTGCAATTGTTGTAAGACGGGATGCAATTCGGGCCAAATGCATTGAAAACGAAAGGACCCAGCTCAAGGAGCGAGTCGAGATTCAGATCCACATCGTACGGTAAGCCAAAACGATCTCTATCACTTTCGATCAGACGGAAGATCAAATGGTCTGCACCATCACCTTGGAAAGGACGGATATAACCTCTTTCCGCAGATTGACAGATAGCCGGAGGGCAGACTTCGGCGGTGGCGAATAACAGGCCGTCGGTATACGAGTCTGCATCGTCATGGTTGGCGGCTGTTTGGTCATCCAGATAGAAACGGACCTGGTTGCTGATCCCGGGGATATTCGTGTTATGGCCGAGATACAGCCTGCCTTGTGCCGGATCGAAATCCGCGTAGGTGCCCGCGATGTCGTAACTCGCGGTGATCTCAAACCCTTGGTAACGGGCCGCGGTGGCGTATCCCCTGACAATAAAGGTGTTTCCAGGTGCCGGTCCGGTGGGTTGGCCGTTGGGATCGAGGATGACAGTCTGGTTGATGGCCTCGAATGCCATCTCGTTCCCGAGGAGGTAAGCCATCGCCTGGTTGACGAAGTCTGGCGTGGGGTTTGCCAACGATGACAGTAGTGAGGCGCGGGCGGCTCCACTCATAACCGAAACAAAGCTGAACAGAAATAACATAAGTGTTTTCATTTCCTTTCCCCTTTTCCTTGATAATAAGTTTGCATGTATCGCGTGGAACTGGACGCAGTCCCATCCAGGCTTGTCTGGTGCCGATGTGCCATCGGCATCAGCTGCCGCATGGACTGAGGGAGAATCCATGTGGGGCAACGAGCGTTTTCCCGCCCCTTTATCACGGTCTGCCAGCTATCGTCCAATCCTATGCGCTGGGTTACAGAATGCCGTGCGGGCTCCAAGTCTGTACGTGACAAGGCCAGCACTCGTTCTGTGATGAAGATCCTATCAGAATGTTGTCTGGAGAGAGGAGGTGGCTCATTTTCCTTTTGCGTTATATTGTTTTTTTGAATAAATACATTTAAATTAGTTTCTTATAAAATATTCTTTATTTATCACTTAAAGTATCTTTCATGGAATTGCAAATCATTATAACAAGATATAATTATATATGAACTAACTTATATATTCAAGATCAACTGTTTGCATATATTTGCAAATTTTTACCATTGGGCTGCTCGATAGGCTCTTGGAGCATGGGTAGGGTAAGTGTCGAGTCCAGTGTGACGAGACCCCGAAAAGGAGCCACGCTCCGTTCCGGGCGACAGTGGTGCTACAGGCCCTCGCACCCGTGGACGTTGTTGCGGAAACTCGCCATGGAAAGGGCGATGACTCGTTTCCGCGCCGA
>Ga0256832_1000161_pt1 | contig 41114 bp, 41 predicted proteins | sample 134614metaG_FD_190534 | JGI IMG/M metagenome (GOLD analysis project Ga0256832, IMG submission 190534) | Hydrothermal vent microbial communities from Lau Basin, Pacific Ocean - 134-614 | ecosystem: Environmental > Aquatic > Marine > Hydrothermal vents | place: Pacific Ocean: Lau Basin | collected...
GATCGGCCCCTTGCCCAGGCCTGCAGCCCAGTTCACCACCAGTGTCAGGTGAGCAAAACAAAGACCCAGCTCCCGTGCAAGCGCAGCTTCCGGCATGCCGGTCATCCCTACCAAATCGCAACCATCACGATGCATACGCTGAACCTCGGCCGCACTTTCCAGACGCGGTCCCTGTGTGGCGCCATAGCAGCCATCTTTCTTCAGGCGCAGGCTCGCGCTCATGCCCGCCTTGATGAGCGCTTGCCGCAGATCCTCGCAATAGGGATCGGTAAAATCCACATGCTTGACCGGTGACTGGCCGGGCTCGACATAGGTGTGTTCCCGACCCCAGGTATAATCGATGATCTGATCCGGGATACAGAGAATGCCCGGCTCCATGGTGATGCCCCCCACAGAGGCCACGCTGATGATCTGCTTGACGCCCACGTTGTGCAAAGCCCAGATGTTGGCCCGGTAGTTGACCTTGTGAGGCGGAATGGTGTGCCCGGCTCCATGCCGCGGCAGAAAAACGACGGGAAGTTTGCCGAATTGGCCAAAGGTCAATGGCGCGGACGGATCCCCATAGGGCGTGACGACCACTTTCTGTTGTTCAACCTTGAGGGTGTCCAGCCAGGTCAGGCCGGAGCCGCCCACAATGGCAATGCGTTCAGTGTTCATGCGTTTCTCCAACGGCGAATATGCCTGGGGCATTGCGCCAGTAACCTTTGTAGTCCATGCCATAACCAAACAAGTATTTGTCCGGCGTGGTCAGGCCCACGACATCCGCTTCAAAACCAATGCTGCGGTCATGCAGTTTATGCACCAGCACCACACTGATGACCTCCCTGGCGCCCTGCTCACGGCAGTACGCTGCAATGGCTTCCAGGGTGTAGCCTTCATCGAGAATATCGTCCACAACGATCACCGTTTCCCCCTGCAAGGGGGTTTCCGGTTTCTTTTTCCATTGCAGATCCGTGCCGAATGTACGCTCCCGGTAGCGGGTGGCATGCAGGTAATCCACACGCAGGGGAAAATCCAGCCGGGGCAACAGCAGGCCAAGAGGTATCAGGCCACCATTCATTACCGCCAGCAACAGAGGGTTGCTGCCTGCGGCCCTGGTGGCGATCTTTTCCGCCATTCTGTCCAGGGCAGCTTCAACCTCATCCCGGGAACAAATCTGTCGGGCCTGTTTTCTTACCTGGTGGATTTCTTCAGGCAGTATATTCATCATTCCAGTTCCAGGTCGAGTGAGTCATGGGCTTCCAGCAGATTGAGATAATCCATGGCCTGGCGCCAGCGGGGATCTTCATGGATCTGCGTCATGTCGGGGTGTCCCCGGCCGTGCATTCTTGCCATGCGCGCCTGGCTCACGGGCTCACAGTAATCACTGAGGCTGTTCAGTACCTGCTCCGCTCCCTGAGGATTGTTGCATACCAGGATCATGTCACAACCCGCCTCCAGAGCCATTGCGGCCCGTTCAGGAAAACCACCGGCGATGCCCGCAGCGGCCATGTTCAGGTCGTCGCTGAACACCACCCCCTGAAACGCCATCCGCTCGCGCAACACGTCCTGTATCCAGTGCTGAGAGTAACCGGCCGGTTTGTCATCCACCTGGGAGTAGATGACATGGGCGGGCATCAGGGCTTCGATACCGTTGTTGATCATGTGCCGGAACGGAAGCAGATCAGACTCCCATATCTGGACAAAGTGCCGATCATCCACAGGAAGATCCACATGAGAATCGGCTTCGACACAGCCATGCCCCGGGTAATGTTTGCCCACGGATGGCATGCCCCCTTCCCTGGCTCCTCTCGCCCATTGAAACGCCAACTTGCCCACGACGACCGGATCCGGGGAAAAAGCGCGATCCCCGATTACCCGGCTGATTTCAGTCTGCAGGTCCAGGACGGGGGCAAAACTGAAGTCCACGCCTACGGCGCGCAGTTCCGTAGCCATGAGCCAACCAAGATGACGGGCGGCGTCCAGGGCCTGCTGGGGATGCTGTTCATAAAGCCCCCCCAGAGTGCTGGCGCAGGGAAGCGCTGTGAAGCCTTCCCGGAAACGCTGCACACGTCCGCCTTCCTGATCCACCGCTACCAGCAGAGCCGGAGAACGCAACCGATGTATTTCTTCCACCAGCGCCGTCACCTGCGCGGGGGATTCGTAATTGCGCGCAAACAGGATCACGCCACCGACCGCAGGGTGCAGCAGGCGTTCGCGCTCCTGGTCTGTCAGGATGGTCGATTCCAGATCCAGCATCAGGGGACCGTGGGTCATGGCAGGCAGTATCCTCTATTCCTCGATGATGACCGGGTCATTGTTGGATACGCGATCAAACAGTTCCAGCAGGTCATTGTTCTTCATTCTTATGCATCCATGGGATACAGGCTGACCTATGAGGTCTTCCTGATTCGTACCATGAATATAGATATAGCGTTTTAGCGTATCACATCCCCTGCCGCGGTTGCGTCCGGATTCCTCTCCGGTCAGCCAGAGAATACGGGTCAGGATCCAATCCCTTTGGGGAAAGCGCCTGGACAGCTCCGGGGTGTAGATTTCACCACTGGGACGCCGTGCCACGAACACGGTATTGACCGGGCAGCCTGCACCTATCTTGAGACGGATACGGTGGCGTCCCCGGGGAGTGCAGCCACTGTCCGGTGTCTCTCCTGGAGCTGCGGTGGAAACCGGATAGCAGGCAGCGAGATGGCCGTTCTGCCACAGTTCCAGCTCCTGCCGTGTCAGATAGACACGCAGCTGGTTCATGCCTCGTCCTTCCAGTACTTGTAGGGAAGTTTGCTCAGATTACTGTTGTAGTAGCGGGCATCTGTGGATACTTCCCTGCCTAGCCAGTCAGGACGCTCGTAGGGTTCATCCACGGCTTCCAGTTCCACCTCAGCAACCACGAGTCCTTCGTTTTCACCATAGAACTCATCGATCTCCCAGCAATGCCTTCCTATGTGCACAATGTGCCGCTTCTTTTCAATAACCGGGCGATGCGCCACGTGTTTCATCAGCTCCTGGGCATCTTCCATGGGAATGGCATATTCGTACTCCAGGCGATGGATGCCATCCCGGGTGCTCTTGATATTGATATCGGCCTGCTCCCCACAGATACGCACACGCACGGAAGATTGGGCATCACGGCTCAGATAGCCCTGACGCATTTCCAGCGTCTTTTCAACATGCTGTCTCCAGCCGTCTGAAGCCAACAGGAACTTTCTTTCGATTTCTATACCCATTTTTCAACGCTTCTCGAACAGGGCGATGGATTCCACATGAGCAGTGTGAGGAAACATGTCCATGACTCCAGCGGCAACCAGCCGGTATCCCAGTTTATGCACCAGATCCCCCGCATCCCGTCCCAGTGTTCCGGGATAGCAGGATACGTAAACCATGCGTTCAACCCCCATGCGTGGCAGATGTTCCAGAATCTCACTGGCACCGCTGCGGGGTGGATCCAGCAAAGCCTTGTTGAAGTGCTGTTTCATCCAGGGCTCCGCTGTCAGGGATTCATACAGATTGGCCACATGGAAATCTACATTGTCCAGGCCGTTGCGCCTGGCATTCTCCCTGGCGCGGGCTACCAGCTCGGTGGCGCCTTCCACGCCCACCACCCTGCCGACCCGGGTGGCTAGGGGCAGAGTAAAGTTGCCGATGCCACAGAACAGGTCCAGAACGGTATCCGTGTTCTCCGGTTGCAACAGCTCCAGGGCCTGATGCAGCATGCGGCGGTTGATATCGCTGTTGACCTGGGTAAAGTCCGTCGGCTGAAAGTGCAGTACCAGGTTGAACTCCGGAAGGACGTAGTGCAGATCGGCCGCCTTGTCGAGTGGCGCCACGCTGTCCGGCCCACCATCTTGCGTATAGATGACAAAATCCCGTTCCCGGGCAAACTGCCGCAGTTTGTCCTTGTCTTCTTCGGTGAGAGGATCGAGGATGCGGAACACCAGCACGCAGCGCTCGTCATCCATAGCCACCTCGATCTGAGGCACCCGGTCGGCGATACTCAAACGGCCTATGAGCACGGACAGGTCATTCAGCGCGCCACCGATACGGGGATGCAGCACCTCACAGCTGTCCATGTCTGCCAGAAACCCCGAACTGCGTTCGCGAAAGCCCACTAGCACCCGGCCCTTCTTTGGCACATTCTTGACCCCCAGACGGGCCTTGCGTCGGTATCCCCAGGGACTGGCCCCAACCAGAGGCGGCAGCCATTCCTCCGGCTCCACTTTGCCGATATGGACAAAAGCATCGGCCAGGGTCTGTTGCTTGTAGCGAATCTGTTCTTCAGGGTCCAGGTGCTGCAGGCTGCAACCGCCACATACTCCGAAGTGAGGACAGCGGGGCTGGACACGATGTTCGCTAGGTTCCAGTATTTCCAGCGCCTCGGCTTCATCATGCTTCTTGCGCCTGCCTGTATAGCGGAACATGACTTTCTCCCCCGGCAAGGCGCCGTGTATGAAGGTCGCTTTGCCTTCAACCCGGGCCACCCCCCGGCCATCGTGACTTAGCGACTCCACCAGGGCCTCAACAGGCTCCTGGGGCAGGCGCTGGCGCCGTCTGCGCCGCCCCATCAGTCGCCCTCCGGATTAAAAATACCCGTGGACAGATAGCGGTCGCCACGATCACAGATGATAGCCACAAGCACCGCATTCTCCACTTCCCGGGACAGGCGCAGCATGGCCGCTACCGCACCCCCGGAAGAAATTCCACAGAATATGCCCTCTTCTGCAGCCAGGTGGCGGGTGGTCTCCTCGGCTTCCTGTTGCGAGACATCCATTTCCCTGTCCACCAGGGAAGCATCGAATATGGCCGGCAGATACTCCTGAGGCCAGCGGCGGATCCCGGGAATCTGCGCGCCCTCTTCCGGTTGCACGCCAATGATCTGCACTTTCCTGTCCTGCTCCTTCAAGAATCGCGCCACACCCATAATCGTGCCAGTGGTCCCCATGGCACTGATAAAATGCGTAACCTGGCCTTGAGTGTCCTTCCATATCTCCGGCCCGGTGCCCCGGTAATGCGCCATGGGATTGTCCGGGTTGTCGAACTGGTTCAGCAGCTTGCCTTCTCCCCGTTCCGCCATGGACAATCCGAGGTCGCGGGCTGCCTCCATACCACCTTCCTCACTCACCAGCACCAGCTCTGCCCCATAGGCCGCCATGGCGGCTTTCCGCTCCATGCTCATGTTGTCTGGCATTAGCAGCTTCAGGCGGTACCCCCGGATAGCTGCCGCCATGGCCAGGGCAATACCTGTATTGCCACTGGTGGCTTCGATAAGCGTATCTCCACGACGGATCTCACCCCGCTTCTCTGCCTGATGAATCATGTTCATGGCTGGACGATCCTTGACCGAACCGGCGGGATTGTTTCCTTCCAGCTTCACCAGCAGGGTATTACTGGTTCCGTGAGGAAGACGCTGCAAGCGCACCAGCGGTGTATTGCCCACGGTGGAAGAAATTGTCGGATAATTCATTGCGATACCTTAGTTGAACACTGAGTGCGGCATTCTTTGTGGCTGACTCAATAGATTAACACGGCGCCTATTTTACCCTTCAAACCCGGGAGACCAATATCTTTCTGTTGCTATAGAACCTGAGTTGCTATAGTGACAAAGTAGAGCAGCGCCTCTCTTGCAACAGAAACCACATGGACTGGTCGATGCGCAATATCCGCCAACAGATTCTGTTTATTTCCCTGCTTCCGGCCATGATGCTGGTGGCAGTGGTCGCCATTTACCTGCTGTACACACGCCTTCAGGATCTGGAAGCCCAGTTCCAGACCCGTGGCCAGGCCTTGGCCAGTCAGCTGGCCACAGCATCACTGAACGGAATTCTCTCCAACAAGCACGATGCATTATTACTGCTGGCGAATGAAACCCGAAACAGCAATCCCGACATCCTGGGGCTGAAGATACTGGACTCCCACAATCTGGTATTGCTGCAATCCGGGGAAGAAAGCCGGCCCTCCCCGGGCATCGACAACTTTTTCAGCGCCGATATATCCACGACCAATGACGTAAAGGACATCTACCGCTACTACCCGGATCAACCCGTCCCCCAACCCGTGGACGGAAAGCTCAAGCTGGGAGAGATTGAATTGTGGCTGGACCCGGAACCGCTGTTCCAGGAAAAAAAGCGCATCATTGCAACAACCCTGATTCTGACCCTGTTGGGTTTATTGATAACCGCTCTGTTGGCGCTTTTTTTAAGCCGCCGGCTTGCAACCCCCCTGGAACAGCTGACAGAAGCCGCCCGCAGCCTTCGTTCAGGAAAGATGGGGGTCAGGGTCGCAGTAAAGGACAGCGGGGAAATCGGGGAGCTGCAATCCGCTTTCAACGAAATGGCCAATGAGATCGCTATCGCCAGCGAGCACCTGCATGCCCAGGTTGATCAGGCCACTGCTGAGCTTCAGGAAAGCATGGAGATTTTGGAGATAAAGAATGTTGAACTCGATCTTGCCCGCAAGAAGGCCCTGGAAGCCAGCCGGGTGAAATCAGAGTTCCTCGCCAATATGAGCCATGAAATCCGTACGCCTATGAATGGTATTCTGGGCTTTACCGACTTGTTGCGCAGTACCCCTCTCAATCAGACCCAGGCAGAATACCTGGATACGATCAAGACCTCTTCCCACAATCTGCTCACCATCATCAACGATATTCTAGACCTGTCCAAGCTGGAGGCTGGAAAACTGGTGCTGGAGCAATCCCTGTTTTCCCTGCGTCAGTGCATTCACACGGCCATCGCCCTGCTCGCGCCCATGGCCCATGAAAAAAAACTTGAACTGGTATCACTGATCTACAACGACGTACCCGATTGCGTTCTGGGTGACTCCACCCGGGTGGCACAGATTCTTACCAACCTGGTGAACAATGCCATCAAGTTTACCGATGAAGGAGAAGTCGTACTGCGCACCATGGTGGAATCCGAAGACGATGACACAGTGACCTTGAGTATCTCCGTCACTGACACCGGCATTGGCATTCCTGTCCACGAACAATCAGAAATATTCTCTGCCTTTTCCCAGGGCAGGATTTTCAGTGAAAAGACTATCAGCGGCACAGGACTCGGATTGAGCATTTGCAAACGCCTGATATCAGAAATGCATGGCAGCATTTCCTTAAAAAGCACTCCAAACAAAGGAAGCTGTTTTGAATTCAGCATCCAGCTTGAAAAGGAAACGGACTGCACACCCTCCCAGGAAACCAGCAGCTTGTTCTCCGGTAACAACATCTGGCTGGTGGAGCCAGTGCATACCAGCCTTCTCGCCCTACGCAACATGCTGACGGATCTCGGAGTGATATGCCGAGAATTCCAGGACTATACGACTGCAATACCCCTTTTACAGGATGAAGAGCAACCAGAGTTGTTGATAGTCGCCATGAGCGCACGAAGTTATATGGATCCGGATCATTTGACATTGCTGTCCAGGCTGATTCAATGCTCCGTTGCACCTGTACTGGTGCTGCTCGGCAGTTCCAAGCAGGAAGACATCCACACAATTCTTGACCTGGGAGCCACCCGTTGCCTGAGCAAGCCCGTAAAGCCCGCCGTACTGGCGCAGGCCATGAACGAAATCCTGTATGCAGAAAACGAATGGGCCCCGGACTCCACACAAAATGAAGCGGAGGCCTTCAGCACCTTGAACATGGAAGGCAAAACCGTCCTTGTGGCTGATGACAACGACGCCAACCGACAGCTCATTCGCGCCCTGCTTGAGGACAGGGGCGCAAAAATCATCTGCGCCAACAACGGGCGTGAGGCTGTTGAGAGGATTGCTGAAACACCAGTGGACATGGCCTTCATCGATATCCACATGCCGGAGATGAACGGTTTCGAGGCCGTAGAAAGGATACGAAAGCTGCCCGGAGGGAAATCGATTCCACTGATTGCCATGACAGCAGATGTCATGAGCAACAACCAGATGGAGGTTCATCGTAATGATTTTGATATGTGCGTCACCAAACCCATCGACATTCAGGAATTGTTACAACGGATCAGTGAGCTGAAGGGAGCGCGGAAACAAGAAGTATCCAGGGAAAAACCAGCAGCCAGACCCGACAATCCATCGGCTGCCCATCTACCTATCTACGATGCCGACAAGGCACTACGCATCACCGGTGGTTCCCAGGCCATGGCAGACAATCTGCTCAAACAGTTGTCAGGAACTTTGCCTGAATCCATGGAAGAGATCACTCTTCTTGTCAAACAACAAAAATGGCAGGACTTGTGGCAAGCCATACACAAGTTGCAGGGTATGACAGCATTGTGTGCGGTGCCCGCACTTTCCAGCGCCTTGCATGGACTGCAGCTCGCTGTAGAAAACCAGAATCTATCTGCCTGCCACACAAGACTGGATGAGGTCAAAACCTGCGTCGCAGATTTTCTGGACGCTTACGCAGACTGAATAAGGCGCTTCATTTCCCTCACGGATTCCTCCAGCCCCGTGAATACCGCCCTGGAAACGATGGCATGGCCGATATTCAGCTCCGCCAGTCCATTGATTGCCGCCACCGGGATGACGTTATGGTAGTCCAACCCATGACCGGCATTCACCTGCAGTCCCAGTGACCGACCAAAGGACACGGCATCGATAATGCGTGAAAGTTCCTGCTGTCGCTCTTTGCTGTCACTGGCATCGGCGTAGTGACCCGTGTGTATTTCGATAACCGGCGCACCGGTTTCAGCGGCGGCCGACAGTTGTCGCGGATCCGCATCGATAAAAAGGGAAGCCCGTACACCCGCTTCTGCCAGGGCTGCACAATAATCTTTCAGATATTCGACATTTCCCGCAACATCCAGCCCTCCTTCAGTCGTCAGTTCCTCACGCTTTTCCGGCACCAGACAACAATCCTGCGGTTCCACTTGGCAGGCTATATCCAGCATCTCCCGGGTCGCTGCCATTTCCAGGTTCATACGTGTCTGCAGAATATCTCTGAGCATGGCCACATCCCGGTCCTGAATATGACGCCTGTCCTCACGCAGATGCAGAGTTATGGCATCCGCGCCAGCCTGCTCCGCTACCAGTGCAGCCTGTATAGGATCGGGATAGCGGGTCCCCCGCGCTTGGCGCAAGGTGGCCACGTGATCGATATTCACACCGAGTAACATACCCTGAGGCATCTAATGGTTCTCCTGATTCTGTTGTGATTGAAACAGTTCCCTGCTGCGCAAGGGACGGTCGCCAAGATAATAGCCGATAATATGACGCATGAGACGCCGGGACTCCTGACGTTGCCGGGGATCCAGCGGCTTCTTTCCAGACAGAGCCAGCAAAGTATCGCCGCCAATCTTCAGCGCATCACCGGCTTGCGCCGCCCGCACTCCATATTCTGTTTCATAGGTGTAGGTCTGATCCGGACGAACCGGCGTACCCCTGGCAGCCTCTGTTTCGAGGTCCACGCCATAACCCAGGGCCTGTAGCAGTGACAATTCATATTGCCGTAGCGCAGCATCAAGCTCCATGCCCTGCGCAAGACCGCCAAGGCATTCTTCATAAGCAAGGAACAGGTTGGGCACGGGTTCATGTTCGCCCAGCAGCCGCGCGGTCAGTTCGTTAACGTAGAATCCGCTGAACAAAGCCGTCCCAGTAAGACGCTCATAAGCGCCTCTGGTATCCACCTGCCTGAGATTGGACATAGCATTTTTTCCAGACCAGCTCACCAGCAGGGGCATGAATGGCTGCAGAATCCCCCGTCTGGCACTTTTGGGGGAAGCGGCGCCCCGCGCCATCAATGGCAGTCTTCCTGCTGAAAGGGTCAGCATATCCACTATCAGGTGAGCTTCCCCGTATCTGCGTGTATGCAAAACAAAAGCCGGGGTCGGTTCTGGCGCAGGCAAGGCGGACTCAGTCGGAATATCCCAGGCGGGTAAGACTGGCCTGATCGGCGGACCAGCTCTTCTTGACCTTCACCCACAGACGAAGATAAACCTTGCTCTGGAAAAATTTCTCCAGTTCCTTGCGTGCTTCTGTGGCCGTTTCCTTCAATGCCTGACCACCCTTGCCCACCAATATGGCTTTCTGATTCTGACGTTCCACCCATATGATAGCGCCAATACGATAGATATGGGGTTGTACGTCAAACTCCTCTATCTCCACTGTCGCGGAATACGGCAGTTCCTTGTGGTACCGCCGGGTGATCTGTTCACGAATCAGCTCGGCGGCAAAAAAGCGTTCAGGCCGGTCCGTGATCTGATCTTCCGCGTAAAAGTTCTCTCCTTCGGGCAGTGCCTGCAGAATGGTTTTCTCCAGATGATCACAGTTATCCCCACTACGAGCCGATACAGGCACCACGGTTTCGATACCTGTTTTTTGCGTGAGGGACGCCAGCAAGGGCAATAGATCCTCCCGCTGTTTCAAGGTATCGATCTTGTTGACCACCAGCATCACAGGCAACTTGCTGCGGTGTACACGCTGCAACACCATCTCGTCCTCTTCGGTCCAGTTACCGGCATCGACGAGCATAACCACCAGATCCACGCCTGCAAGCACACTGGTTGCGGTTCTGTTCAGATAGCGGTTCATGGCCTTGTCGCCACGCTGGTGCATCCCCGGGGTATCTATATAGATGATCTGCCCATCATCAAGTGTGTTGATGCCCAGAATACTGTGCCGGGTGGTCTGGGGCTTGTGCGAGGTAATCGCCAGCTTTTGTCCCAACAGGCGATTCAGCAAAGTGGACTTGCCCACATTGGGGCGCCCGACCAGGGCGACATGTCCAGCTCTGTGCTTCACGAAACAGGTTCTCCTGCTTTGACCAAAACATTTCTGGCGGCTTCCTGCTCTGCCTTGCGCCGACTGCTGCCTTCACCCATTTCAGTGATACCCAGGCTGTCCACAACACACTTCACCACAAAATGCTGCTCGTGGGCACTGCCTTCGATGGATACGACTTCATAGACGGGCAAAGCTTTGCCTTGCGCCTGTAAAAACTCCTGCAAGCGGGTCTTGGAATCCTTGAGCTGTTCCTGGGGAGAACAACGGGCAATACGATCCTTGAGCACACGCCGAACCAGATTTCTCGCCGGCTCGATACCTGAATCAAGATATACAGCGGCAATAAGCGCCTCAACGGCATCCGAAAGAATGGAATCACGGGTCTGGCCACCGCTGCGCAATTCACCGACGCCCAGAATGAGACAATCGCCCAACTGGAGGTTCCTGGCCACCGCCGCCAGGGTTTCCCTTTTGACTAGCTGGGCACGGGCACGGCTGAGCTCTCCTTCACTGGCATTGGGGTGCCGTTGAAACAGGTTTTCCGCAATCTCGAATCCGAGAATGGCATCTCCAAGAAACTCCATGCGTTCGTTGTTTCTTGATCCAACGCTACGGTGGGTCAATGCCTGGGTCAGCAGAGTTTCATCCTTGAATTGATACCCCAGTCTCCGCTGCAGGCGTTTCAGATCAGCCACGCGGTTTACCTTGTACTACTTCCAGTCGACTTCCTTATGGAAATGCATGAGAACCGAAACATTACCGGCAACGGGTTTCCTGATTTCGTAATCCAGAATCATGCTGGTCTTACCCTTACTACGATCAATTTTCAGATATTTCTGATCGAAGTCATAAATACTATTGATATCTATTCGGCGATTAAATATTTTACGCAACTCCTTGGGCGCTACCTTGCGGTACTGAGGATCATCCTTGATGCTTTCCAGTATGTCGCTCATGGAATAGAACTCCATGTAACTGGGCACCATTCTGACACCCAACAGCACCACGAACAGCGCAACAGCAATGAGTACAATCCAGCTGGTGATACTCATACCCTTCTGTTTTCTTTTCAGATACTGCATCTGTGCCCTTTCTCCACGCAACGTTTCAGTGAATGCCCTGACCAATACGCGACCAATCAAATATGCCCGAACGGTTGGGGTCAAAGCTTAACCATATCATAAAGGCCTTGCCAACCAAATTCTCTTCAGGAACAAACCCCCAGCAGCGGCTGTCATTGCTATTGTCACGATTGTCCCCCATGACAAAATAGTGCCCCTGGGGTACCGTGATCTCACCACCCGCCAATACATAACAGCCCGGGGGCAGATCCGGTCTGCGGGGATCCACCAGTATGGAATGCTCTACGCCATCCAGATTCTCACGCATTTCATTGGTTCCATCCGAGCGCATGCCGGATCCTACAGCATGGTACACGCCGACAGGTTCCTGGGGCATGGCAACACCATTGATATAAACTGTCTTGTTACGATAGAAAATGCGGTCTCCAGGCAATCCAATGAGGCGTTTTATATAGTCGATCTTCGGATTCTTGGGAAACCGGAACACGACCACATCCCCCCGTTTAGGTTCGTCTATCTCTACCAGTTTGGTCTTGGTTACCGGCATGCGCAGGCCATAGGCAAACTTGTTGACCAAGATGAAATCACCCACGAGCAAGGTAGGCATCATGGATCCGGAAGGAATCCTAAAGGGTTCCACTACAAATGCGCGCAACAGGAGCACGAACAGGAATATAGGGAAAAAAGAACGCGCGTAGTCCACCATAAGGGGGGGCTCCGCTTTCTCTTTTGCTTTCGCCCCATCTGTCTGTTCTGCTGTTGCTTTACCTGCTTTCCTTCCCAACAGCCAATAGCCAGCCCAGATCAAGCCTGAAGCTACTGTGGCAAACGCCAGCGCCGATTCGATGTCCCGATAAACCAGCAACCCGATGAAACCGGCTATGATGCCAAGAAGAACGGCAAAATCAATGATGGATGTAGTTTGTTTGGCTTGGCTCATGAATTGATTTGCTCCGATTATTTGTCCTTGCCCACATTCAGCACGGCAAGAAAAGCTTCCTGTGGTATTTCAACACGCCCTACCTGCTTCATGCGCTTTTTACCGGCCTTCTGTTTTTCCAGCAATTTTCTTTTACGTGTGATGTCGCCACCGTAGCATTTGGCCGTGACGTTCTTGCGCAGGGCTTTGACCGTCGAACGGGCGATGATCTTGCTACCCAGAGCAGCCTGTATAGCCACTTCGAACATTTGCCTGGGGATGATCTCCTTCATCTTCTCGGTCAGTTCCCTGCCCCGGCTTTCCGCGTAGTCGCGGTGCACGATGAGGGACAGGGCATCCACACGCTCACCGTTGATGAGAATATCCAGCTTCACCAGGTTGGCGGCCTGAAAGCGGTCCAGCTCGTATTCAAAGGATGCATAGCCCCGGCTGACCGACTTGAGCCGGTCAAAGAAGTCCAGCACCACTTCATTCATGGGCAGATCATAGACCAGTTGCACCTGCCCCCCCAGGTACTGCATGTTTTTCTGCACGCCCCGCTTTTCGATACACAGGGTGATGACATTTCCCAGGTAGTCCTGAGGTACCAGGATATGCGCCTCGATGATCGGCTCACGGATTTCAGCAATCTGTCCTGGATCCGGAAGATCCGCCGGGTTGTCCACCATCACAATGGCGCCATCGGATTTTTCCACTTCGTAGATAACCGTAGGCGCTGTGGTGATCAGATCCAGATCATATTCCCGCTCCAGGCGTTCCTGGATGATCTCCATGTGCAGCATCCCCAGAAAACCGCAGCGGAAACCGAAACCAAGCGCCTGGGAAGTTTCTGGTTCAAAATGCAGGGCGGCGTCGTTGAGGCGCAGCTTGTGCAAAGCCTCGCGAAAGTTCTCATAATCATCGGAACTGATGGGATACAGCCCGGCAAAAACCCGCGGTTGCATTTCCTTGAATCCCGGCAAGGGCTCAGCGGCTGGGCGATCCGCCAATGTAATGGTATCCCCTACCGGCGCGGCATCGATTTCCTTGATGCCGGCAATGACATACCCCACCTCACCAGTAGCCAGTTCCGGCTTATCCGTGCGTTTGGGTGTGAACACGCCCACTTTCTCAGCCTGATAAGTGCGGCCTGTGGACATGATGACAAACTTGTCACGACGCTTGATGCTGCCATTCATGACCCGAATCAGGGAAATGACGCCCACATAGGGGTCGAACCAGGAATCGATGATCAGCGCCTGCAGAGGACCTTCGGGATCACCGGAAGGCGGCGGTACTCTTTCCACCAGGCTTTCCAGGAGTTCCTCTATACCCAGGCCGGTCTTGGCGCTGACGCGCAGGGCGTCTTCGGCTTCAATGCCGATGATCTCTTCTATTTCCGTGATCACCCGCTCCGGCTCGGCGGAAGGCAGATCGATCTTGTTCAGCACCGGTACCACTTCCAGCCCCTGCTCGATGGCCGTATAGCAGTTGGCGACACTTTGCGCCTCGACACCCTGGGCAGCATCCACCACCAGCAATGCGCCTTCGCAGGCAGCCAGGGAACGGGAGACTTCATAGGAAAAATCCACATGGCCCGGGGTATCGATGAAGTTCAGCTTGTAGATTTCACCATCCTTGGCCTTGAAATCCAGGGTGACGCTCTGGGCCTTGATGGTGATGCCCCGCTCCCGTTCCAGATCCATGGAATCGAGCACCTGGGCTTCCATCTCCCGTTCGGTCAAACCACCGCAAATCTGGATAAACCGATCCGCAATAGTGGATTTGCCATGATCGATATGAGCGATAATGGAAAAGTTTCGGATATGGTCGAGTTTGGACATCTGGCCTCAGGCAACAAGCTCCCGCAACACGGGAGTTTTCCGGAAAAACAGCAACCGCGAATGATACTCTGGATTGGCGAAGATTTCCCGGCAGATTTGCAGGAATCGCCCTCAGTCACCCGGCATGCGCAAGGCCAGGAAAACCGGGCCTGAAGCTTTTTGCACCAATAGGGCCACACTCTTGCCAGCGGGCGCTGCCTCGATGAGCTTTTGCAGCTGGGCAACCGAAGTGATGCTCTGTCCATCCAGCATGAGGATCACATCCCCCGGCTGTATAGCATCTGCCGCAGCTGATTCCGCACTCACCTGGCGCACCAGTACCCCCTGTCCGGCAGGGATATCCAGCGCTTTGCGCTCTTCTTCTTTCAATTCGGACAACACCAAGCCCAGCCTGTTGCTTTTCGGTTTGTTTTCTTCACTGGCCGGTGCTTCCCGCGCAGACTCAAGCTCCTCGGTCTGGGAAGGCAACTCTGCCAAACGGACACTCAGGGGTATCTCCTTCCCCTGGCGCAACACCTTCAATTTCACCTTGCTGCCGACCGGCGCCGCACCCACCATGGGCGGCAGTTGGGAAGAATCCCTCAGTGGCTGACCGTTGAATTCCAGAATCACGTCTCCAGCCTGCAATCCCCCGCGGGCAGCCGGAGAGTCATCGATGACCTTGGCCACCAGAGCGCCACGCGGGTAGCTCATGCCAAAGGATTCGGCCAGATTCCGGTCGATATCCTGAATAAGCACTCCCAGGTAACCCCGGGTCACATGGCCATCCTCACGCAACTGCTGCACCACGTTCATCGCCAACTCTATGGGTACGGCGAAAGAAAGCCCCATGAACCCTCCGGAGCGGCTGAATATCTGGGAATTGATACCCACGACTTCCCCCTGCAGGTTGAACAGAGGCCCCCCCGAATTGCCTGGATTGATGGCGACATCGGTCTGTATGTAAGGAACATAGTTTTCACTGGGCAGGCTGCGCCCCTTGGCGCTGACGATGCCAGCGGTGACCGTGGCCTCAAAACCAAAAGGTGAGCCAATGGCCAGTACCCATTCACCAATCTTGAGGTTCTTGCTATTGCCTATTCTCACCACCGGCAGGTCGGTTGCATCGATTTTCAACAGCGCTATGTCGCTGGCTTCATCTGAACCCACAATCTTGGCCTCATAGGACTTCCGGTTGCTCAAACGCACGATCACTTCATCCGCGCCAGCCACGACATGATGATTGGTAAGCACGTAACCATCAGAAGATATGATAAAACCTGAACCAAGAGACTCTGTTTCCTCGGGAGGAAGAGTCCCCTGCTGCTCCTCGAAATAACGTCGGAACAACTCACTGAACGGACTGTTCTTGGGCAGGGGGATGTTCTCTGGGGAATGGAAGGAATGGGGTGAAGACATACCGTGTGAAACGGTGCTGATATTCACAACCGCTGGAGCATTCTGTTCCACCAATACCGTAAAATCAGGCAAAGCCTGAGCCTGGATTCCTGACGCCAGCAGCATCAGCAATACCAGAAGCACTGTTTTATTGACTATTGTTTTCATCCCTTTCTCATTCCTTGCAACTCTACATTGGGTATCATGATGGTCTCGGATGGAATTACGCGCAAAATCCGCGCCTGATAGTTGTGCTTCCGCGACAGCGAGATGCTGTACCGCCGCACTACCGCCAGAGAAACAAAAAAACCGCCCACACCGCCAAGAACACTGAACATCTCGGCATAGCCACTGGCTGTTCGCGTTCCAAGCCAGGTACCGAAAATGGCTCCTGCAATCAAACCCAGTATCGGTACCAGGTAAACCAGCAGGGACGCCAGTTGCAGCGCGGTCTCATCCAGACCAAGTACTACCCGGTCACCCTCTTTTGCGCTGGCTTCATTGGCGGCCTGGAAAGTGCGGGATCGTTGGGGAAACAAACTCTCCACAAGAGAAGTGCCACAACCATTTTTTGCGGCACAGCTGCCACAAGCCGATTTTTTCTGGGTCAGAACCTCGGCCATGTCGCCACTAACCCCCACTACCACACCTTCTTCTTCCAACATAGCGCAGCCCCTCAGGAATCGTTCGGTTTGATGCCATCAGCCAGTAGTTGGAGCGTTCTTTCTGGAACTTCGCCCACAACAGTGACCTGGTAGTCACCAAGGCGCCGCCCCAGAACATTCATGGAACTTAGGCTGGTGAAGCCCTCAAACCCATGATCTCCCTGCGCAATCGGTTCGAGATAGACAGAAACGGTAGCCAAACCATCTGAAAACACAAAATGATACAAACCATTCTGGCCGACACGCTGATGATTGATGAGACGGAAACCTTTTGGAATCGCTTCAAACTGCCACGGCGCCTCTGGTTCCGGCACTTCCTTCAAAAGCGGCTTGTCCACGAACTCAACGGGTTTCTCATTCGCCGCCAGTCCAGCCAGGGTGACACTGACCTTCGCTTTCTCAGCATCTTTCTGCTCTACCGGTAACGGCTCCCCTCCCGATTGCTGGATAGAAGCAAGATCCACGTCCGTTATGCGCAGATCCGTAAACATGATATGTGATTGCACCTCATTTTCACTGTCGACCACCATAAGATCCAGAGGCAGGGCGCTCATCTTGTCCAACACCAGGCGGTAGCCATAGCGTAGATTATCCCTGGGCATCAACAGAATGGTCACACCTGTCCGGCCAGCCACCCGTGTGGCATCGCCCATGCGCAGCGCATAATTCTTTTCCAGCTCACTCAGTTGCAGGGACTTCAGTGGCGACAATCGTCCCACTGCCGGCTGCTGGGATACCTGTAGTTTGCCATTTTGGTTGGTGATGACAGTAATGGATTGTGAATCCCGAATAACTTCCCGCGGCAAGCCGGTGAGAGATGACAGGGATTCGCGGGGGCCGTGCTTCCCGTTTTGGTGGCGAATATACATGGCCTCCAGGGTTTCGCCACACTGATAGACGAAATGCCCTTCGTAATTCACGCTGGAGACAGCCTGATTCATGCGCTCCAGCCACTGGCTTGCTTCGTTGTGACTGCTCTGCTCCGTAGCAAAGGCAACGACACCATAAAAGCACAGCAGCAAAAGCAACAGGCCCTGCATCGGCCTACTTGGACGGTTGGCCATAGCTCACATAAGATGTGTAAGGCATGACACCCTGTACTCCACCCGGTGCTACCGCATATTGGCTGTGCTGTTCAAGGTAGCGGTCCAGACGCTTGCGCGTGGTTTTGTCATCGATGGTTTTCCAGTGATTCTCCGCTTGCGAGACCATTACAGGCTCGGGCTTCACATCACCGATGGGCTGAGCCACGATCTGGCGCCCCATGTCTGCAGGCGCCAGCTGTCGGCTGCCACCGTTGATCAGCTGAGGTCCCAGCAGGATTCCTACTGCGGCCACTGAAGCTGCCAGGGCGGTTCCTGCCACCGGCTGCACCCAGCGGGGCAGTCTTGCGGATGCTTTCTTCGGGGCAAGCACCGTGGGTTCGGATTCCAGACGGGCACTGACGCTGTTCACCAGTTTCATGGAAGACAGCTGAACACTCTCCCCTCTCAAGCTGTCGCTGATCAGCTGATAACGCACCAGCATATCCCGCAAATCCGGATTCCGGCTGATTTCATGACTCGCCTTGAGCATTTCCAGCTCTTCGAGTTCATTGTCGATGAGCGCTGACAGCAGGTCTTTTTGCAAGTTGTTTCCGTTTTCAGGCATGGTGTGTATTCTCGCTTTCCTAACTCAACAGGGGTCTCAATCTTTTTTCAATGGCATCTCGTGCACGAAAGATACGTGAACGTACGGTGCCAATAGGGCAGTCCATGGCCTGGGCAATCTCCTCATAACTCAATCCTTCCAGTTCCCGCAAACTGATAGCGGTACGCAAATCATCAGGCAGCTCGTTGAGGGCATCCCGAATCGTACGGGCTATTTCATCCTGCAGCAACAGGTGTTCCGGCGTATCGAACTCCTTCAAGCGGGTGCCGGAATCCAATTGTTCCGCAGTCGCCGCCTCCACATCGTCAGATGGGGGCCTGCGCCCTTTGGCGGCCAGGTGATTCTTGGCGGTATTGATGGCAATACGATACAGCCAAGTATAAAACGCGCTGTCACCACGAAACTTGGGCAGCGCCCGGTACGCCTTGATGAAAGCCTCCTGGCTGACATCAAATACCTCGCTGCTGTCATGAATGTAGCGCGAGACAATGTTTGCCACCTTCTGCTGGTATTTCAGAACCAGCAGGTCAAAAGCCTTTTTATCGCCTTTTTTTACTTTTTCCACCAACCTGAGGTCGGCTTCGGCGCTCGAGGTCATGGCATACTCCCTGGGCCACGTCCCCATGGCTTTCTTCTCTTATGCCAATGTGACATGCTTATTGTCATAAAGTTCTGCTTCATGAATACTTTAGGAAACACTGTAGGTCTGGATGACACAGATTGTGTGCAGAAAACCTGGCGACAAGGCGGAATTCCCAACGAATAGAGGACCATTCGCAGAATTTTCAACACTGTTGTCAAGATTCCTGGATGCAAACGGCGTGTTCATGACTGAGTTCAAGGCTTCCTTTATTGCAGTCTCCCTGGGGAAATGGGAGCAGGTGGTTGGTCAGGCCCTATTATGTCAAAAAATTACGATTATGATGTCCTAATTATCGGCAGCGGCGCTGCAGGCCTCAGCCTGGCCCTGCGCCTGCCGGAAAATGCACGGATCGCCGTGATTTCCAAGCGTGAACTCAAGGAAGGCAATACGCTCTATGCCCAGGGAGGCATATCCGCGGTTCTGGACGAGGCCGACTCCATGGAGTCACACATCCAGGACACCCTGGAGGCTGGCGCTGACCTGTGCGATGAAGATGTTGTCAAGCTGGTTGTGGAACACGGTCCGCAGAACATCCGCTGGCTGCTGAACCAGGGCGTGGAGTTCACCCAGCAGCCACCCACAGGCTCCTCCGGTTATCACCTCACCCGCGAGGGTGGGCACAGCCATCGCAGGGTGATTCACGCCGCAGACGCCACAGGCAAGGTCGTGGAATTGAGCCTGGAGGATCAGGCCCGCCATCAACCCAACATCGACCTTCTGGAGCATCATATTGCCATCGACCTGATCTGCACGCCCCGGGGAGACGGTCGCCAGGCGCGCCGATGTCATGGCGCTTATCTTCTGGATTTGAAGAACGACAGGGTCAAGACCATGGGCGCACGCTTTGTGATCCTGGCCACGGGCGGCTCCAACAAGGTCTACCTGTACACGAGCAATCCGGATGTCGCCACCGGGGATGGAATCGCCATGGGCTGGCGCGCCGGTTGCCGGGTGGCGAACATGGAATTCATCCAGTTCCACCCCACTTGCCTGTATCACCCGGATGCAAAGTCATTTCTCATCACCGAGGCCGTCCGCGGTGAAGGGGGAAAGCTGGTTCTGCCAGATGGGCAACGCTTCATGGACAAATATGATGAGCGCGCTGAACTGGCGCCCAGGGATATCGTCGCCAGGGCCATCGACAATGAAATGAAGAAACAGGGTCTGGACAATGTGTATCTGGATATCAGCCACCGGGATGCCAGCTTTGTCCGGGAGCATTTCCCAACCATCTACGAGCGCTGCCTGGAATTTGGCGTGGACATCACCCGGGAACCCATCCCCGTGGTACCAGCCGCCCACTATACCTGTGGCGGCATCTGGACAGACCGCAAGGCGCGCACCGATATCCAGGGGCTCTATGCCGTCGGAGAAACGGCTTACACCGGCTTGCACGGCGCCAATCGCATGGCGAGCAATTCATTGCTCGAATGCCTGGTGTTCAGTGAACTCGCCGCCAAAGATATCGCACAGCAGTTGCCGGACAACAGCAACCCTCTCCCCCCCCTGCCCCATTGGGATGAAAGCCGGGTCAGGGACTCGGACGAGGAAGTGGTGGTCGCTCACAACTGGGAGGAATTGCGCCGTTTCATGTGGGATTACGTGGGTATCGTGCGGCGCAACAAGCGCTTGGCCAGAGCCCGACGGCGCATCAACCTGCTGCAGCATGAGATCAGGGAATACTACAGCAACTTCCGTGTCACCAATGACCTGCTGGAACTGCGTAACCTGGCAGACGTGGCTGAACTTATCATTCTCTCCGCCCAGCACCGCCGGGAAAGCCGCGGGCTGCACTACAACCTTGATTTTCCATGGCGTGATGAAACCCAGCGGCAGCCGACCATTCTGATTCCGGATAATTATGTGCGCAATGCGCGGGACGCATCAGAAACCGGCTGATGGAGTGCCGGCGCATCAAAGCGAATCAGAGGTTCCTTCAATACATGCCGCCATTGACGCCAATGACCTGGCCGCTCACATAACTTGCCTGCGGAGACGCCAGAAACGCTACCAGCGCTGCCACTTCCTCCGGACGGCCCATTCTTCCGGCCGGCACGTTCTGTTTGATGAATGCCGCGTCGAAAAGGCCATCACTCATCTGGCCAGCAATAATGCCAGGCGCCACCACATTGGCGGTAATCCCCCGTGAAGCCAGCTCGATGGAAAGGCTCTTGACCGCTCCGTGCAAGCCAGCCTTGGCCGCGGCATAGTTGGCCTGCCCCCGGTTACCGGCCTGCCCGGCAATGGATGAGATGGCGATGACCCTGCCCCAGCGGGTACGCATCATGGGCAGGAGCAGGGGCTGGCATACCCGGTGGAAGCCATGCAGGTTGATATCGATGACCTGTTCCCAGCGCTCGAAACCCATGCCCGCCAATGGCGCATCATCATGGACACCCGCATTTGTCACCAGCACCTGTATGGCGCCAGCCTGCAACATGTCCTCGATGGCAGACTGGCAACTCGCTCCGTCGGCCAGATCGAAGCACACGGCTTCAGCAGAGCCGCCCGCGCTGAGAATGTCTCCGGCCACGGATTCGGCCCGCTCCCGGTTGCGGTTGCAATGCACCAACACATGAAGTCCCTGCCGAGCCAGTTCCCAGCAGATGGCCGCACCAATATCCCCGCTCCCGCCCGTAACCAGCGCCCGCTTCTTTTCCATGCTCACCCCCCGTTCATCACCGTCAAGCGTCCCCGCATCAGGCTCCTGCCGGACACCATGAGTTCAAAAGCGCCTATCATGGCCGTTTCACTGCGCATGAGCACCGTCGCTTCAATCTGCAAAGCCCCCCCGGCCTCATCCAGTAGCCTCAGGTTCCAGGACAGATCCTTTATGGCCACGAGATACCCCGATCCTGCTGTCTGCGCTTCCCCGGCGGCCAGCGCCGCCTGCAAAGCCAGGGCCTGGGCAGCATACTCCACGCCATTGATGGCGGCCAGACCCTGCTTGTTGCGCAAGGGGTTGTCCGGGTGCTTGTGCAACCTGGCACGGCACAAAATACCCGTGTCATCCCAGGAGATCACTTCATCGATCAGACACATGCTCCCGGCATGGGGAAGCAGCGCACAGATGTCTGCCTTGTCCAGCTTCATGGCTCCAGATCAACCCTGAGCAACTGTCCGCTTGTATAGGGCAGGAATATCCGCCCCGGCTTGCCCCGGGCCAGTTGCTGCAGCAGGGGCAGCGAACGCGCTGCCGGGTTGTCCTTTCTCAGGGCTTCCCAGCCAGGCTCATCCAGGGTGCTGACCTGGGCATACCCCGGGGGTTCCACGGCCAGTTTCAACGCCGGACCTTCCTCCCGGGTGGTGAGCAACAGGGCTGTGGCAAAAGGTTGGCACACCGGCCGGTGCTTGTGCAGACGCTGTGGACCCGGCAGGTCGTAGCTGACCAAAAGCACGGAGTGGTGCTCAGTGCCCAGCTGGCTCAGGGCTTCCACCAGACCTGCGGAAAAACTCTCGTTCCAGGCCGAAATACTGGTGGAAGGCATGTTGGATCCGGCCAGAATGGACCAATATCCCGCTGGCGCGTTGTGTACGGAGTTGTGAAACTGGGTAGGTGAAACAGGCTTACCCGGCAGGGTCAGGGCAGACATGATCTTGTCAACGATCTCCAGGTCGCCACAGGATGATGCAAACACACTGGAGAAATCGCCTGGCAGCCCTTCCAGGGCCTGTTCCGCCACATGCAGGGCCATTTGTATCAGCCGTGTGGTACGCCGCCGTTCGTTGGCCGGCAACAGGTTCCGGGCCATGGCGGGTAAAGACTGACCCAGATCCACTGCCTTCCCAGAGAGCACTTTCCTGGCCTGCTCCCAGCCATCCACTCCCGGCATGACCAGGCCGATTCCGGCAATGACTGCGTTCATGCCCGGCTCCCGAAAACAAGGCTGATATTGCTGCCGCCAAAGCCAAAGGAATTGCTCATGACCTGGCGAACCTGCTGTTCCCGGCCTTCGAGCAAAACATTGCTTTTGATACGTTCATCGATGGAACGGGTCTGCGCGCTGAGTGGCAGGTATTGGTGATGCAAGACCAGAGCGCAATAAATGGCTTCCACCATACCCGCGGCGCCCAGGGTATGGCCGGTAAATCCTTTGGTGGACGAACAGGGGAGCGCCTCGTCGAACAGACGCATCATGGCCCTGTCTTCAGAGAGATCATTGGCGGGCGTGGCCGTACCATGCAGATTGACATAGTGGATATCCGATTCCTTCAGTCCAGCTGACGCCAGAGCCCGCCCCATGGCCATGGCCGCCCCCAGTCCTTCGGGATGCGGACTGGACATATGGTAAGCATCGGAACTCTCGCCGTATCCCATGAGGCTCACGCCCCGATGTTGGGGCTTCTCCCACTCCAGCAGGGCAAATCCTGCCGCTTCACCGATACTGAGGCCATCCCGCCCGGCATCCGCCGGACGGCAGGGGTGCGATGACACCAGTTGCAGGGAATTGAAACCGTACAGGGTCATCTTGCACAGGCTGTCCACGCCGCCAACCACTGCGCAGTCGCAGAAGCCTGCCTGCATATGCCGATACGCGGCGGCAAACACTTTGGCGCTGGAAGAACAGGCGGTGGAGATCACCTGCACTGGACCATTCAGCCCCAGTGCGCGGGAGACGAAATCCCCCAGGGAATAGATGTTCTGTGTGGTCCGGTAGTTGAAACTGTCCGGAAGCTCGCCCCCTGCGGATTCCTCATAGGCCCTTTCCATCTGCTGGACACCTGATGTGGAAGTGCCCATGAACACCCCCACACGATGCGCCCCATATTCTTCAGCGGCCCGGGTCACGGCCGTGACAAAGGCATCCTGGTTGAGTCCCAGCCAGGCGAGCTGATGATTGCGGCACTGGTAGGCTTCCAGCCCCTCTGGCAAGGCCGTTTCCTCCACACCAGACACCCGGCCAATCCAGGTGGAAAGATCCACGCCATCCAGATCACAGGGGCGCAGTCCACTGCGCCCGGAACGCAAGGCTTCCTCTTGCACCTGCAGCCCCGGGCCAAGCGCAGTGGTCAGGGTGTAGGCCGTCAACTGTAGAGCTCGTTTCATTGTTCTATCACGGACAGGCAAGGGGTTGGGACGCAGGCCGGGCCAGCAGCCAGGACAACAGAAATGCCGCCAGGCAGCCCACCGCCACGGTGATGCCGATAGCCTGGAGCACAGGAATTCCGGACAGGCCCAACAATGCGAACACGGTCACTGTGGACAGGCAGCAGATCACCAGCCCATACAGGGTGCGCCGCTGCTCGTCCGCAGAAACCACCTTGCGGGAAAAAAACAAAGCATAATCCAGACCGATGCCAGTCACCAGTAACAATCCCACAATATGGAACAGGTTCATTCCCTGCCCCAGTCGCAGCACGGCCACCACGGACACCAGCACCGCCAGGCTCACCGGCAGCAGTACAGCCAGGCAACGCCGCCAGTCCCTGAGCCAGGCCGCCAGCAGCACAACGATGGCCAGGACGGCCCAGCCGGCCTTGCGTACCATATCGTCCCGAAAATCCGCCATCATGCGGGCGGTTTCCCGGGGAATATCGAACACCCAGACGCCTTCTCCGGCAGCACTTCCCAGCAAGTTCGAAAGCCGCGGCAAATCCCGGGAGCCTACCAGGGGCATGACCCCAATGACAGCTTCGGACGTGGGCAGCAGCAGGGCCTGCAGACGCAGATACAGGGGAGTACCTTGCAGAGAAACCGGGGTGAGTGGAACCAGGGAGCGGCTGTGATCCAGGTCATCGATGAAAGGGGCAAACACCCCGGGCTTGAAAGGCAGATCAGCCAATGCCTTTTCCAGGCGCAGAACCAGTTCCTGGCGTGCAGGAATCCAGGACTGACGCTCCTGTTGCCGCTGGATGCTGGGCAGCAGCCGGGCGGCGGATTCCACGCCCCGGAGCAAGCCCTGCTCAACGGCCTTCTGTAATTTCGGCTGCAAGGATTCCTCACGCCGCAGCACATCCTGGGCGTCCCTTCCTTCCACCAGCAACACCGCTGAGGGATCGGCAGCGCCCATGGCAGCACGCAGGCGCCCGTCCTGTTCCTTGATCTCCTGAGGCACAGGACTGAGAGAACGGATGTCCCGGGACCAGACCGGCTCATCCTGCAGGGTCCAGATAAAAAGCCCCAGTATGAGCACCACCAGCACCAGCTGGATACGCACACCAGCCTGTCCGGTGCTTCCGGGCACATGCTGCAGCAGGGGCAGTTCCCCGGGAGCGCTATCGCGCCCAAACCGGGGCAGGACGAAGTCCGTCACCCAGGCAGCCATGAACAGTCCACTGATGGAGAACAGCCCCAGCTGAACCAATCCGGGAAAATCACTCCACAACATGACCGAGAATCCCAGCAGCGTGCTCACCACCCCCTGAAACAGGGTAGGCCGGATACGTTTCATGGTGCGCCCCAGAGGTTCCCCGGGGTGCTGATGTGTCAGCAGGTGAATGGGGTAGTCGATGGCCACACCCAGCAGGGTGATGCCAAACGCCAGGGTGATGCCGTGAATGCCGTCAAAACAGAGGGACACCACCGCAGCGCCAAAGATTACCCCTGTCAGCAAAGGCAAGGCAGTCATCAGCACCCTGCGCGGACTGCGGAATACCAGGAACATGTACAGCAGCATGATCCCTCCCGCCAGCGCACCGAGGCGCGTGCTGGCATCGCGGATACGCTGGCGGGTTTCCAGGCTGAGGGCCGGCACCCCGGCAAACTGGATCTTCAGGCCTTTTATCCCGGTTTCTTCCCGGACAGCCTCCAGCCAGCGGCTCATCTCCTGCTGCAGGGCCAACTGGGCATCCAGGTCCGTTCCTGAAACCCGGGATTGCAGCAGGAGCAATGCAGCCGTCCCTTCCCGGTCCATCCACACGCCCTGTTCCAGGCGCACCGCGCCGGTTTTTGGCATCAACTTCTGCAGCAGATACAGGCTCTCACCACCGGGATCCCGGGGCGCCAGGGTCTTGCTGAAGGTGGACAGGGGGCTGCGCAGGATTTCCAGCAAACCAAGAAACAGCCGGTGCAAACCTTCGACACTGTAACTGTCCGGCTGCAAACGGTCGCTGAGCAGATAGCGGTAGGTAGAAAGCAGCTTGCGGGTGGCGTCATCCAGCTGCTGTTGGCCATTGAGCACTTGGCTGAAACGGCCGGATTTCCTGGCCTTGTGGGAAAACAGCCGGCTGGCTCCGGCCAGGACTTCGGCAGAACCGCCACGCAACGCCAGCAGCCAGACTCTCGCTGCCGGCCCCTGTTCAAGCTGTGACTGCAGCAGGGTTTGCAGCCGATCACGATCATGGGGCATGAATGCGCTCATGTCGGTCTGTACAGGGGTGCGGAAGAACAGCTGCGCCAGCGCCGCCAGAAGAATCACCGCCAGCAAAACCAGCCCCAGACGCCGGGCCGTCACCTGATCCACCAGAAGGCAGGGCTGGGAGAGGCCAGACTATTCATACAACAGCCTCATATCAGACCAGTCGCCGTTCACTTCATACACTTCCATACGTTTCACCAGGCCACCCTGCCCCCTGAGCACGATCCGGGTCACGAATCGCTGCAGCTGCGGATCTTTGGGCAACAGTTCCAGCACCCAGGTATCCGCTGTGTCATCAAAGTTGATCTCATAGTACTTCTGCAGCATCTCCAGGTCACCGCGCAGGGTCGCACCGAAAGATGCGGCAAAGGCCTGCACCGCAGGTAACTGCTCCAGATCCAACTCCCGGCGTGTATCCCCCTGTTGTTGCAATACCCGTTGCCCGTCGATCACGAAACGGCCTCCACCAGGACCTTCGAGTACCCGCTCGAAACGATCCGGCGGGATGAAACGGAGGCGTCCTTTCTGGATCAGGGGCACATCCAGCATATCCAGATGTTTTTCTTCCACGAAAGACACCTCGGTTCCACCGGCGCTTGCCAGCCTATCCATCAGCCCCTGCAGCCTTTCCCCAGCCTGCAGCGGGGACAGGAGGGACAGGCAAAAAAGGATTCCGGCCCCTAGCGATACTGGCGCCAGCCCGGCTTTGCGTGCGCCCATCCATGCCGTGACAGCGGTATTCATGAGCCGGTCATTCATGGTCGCCAGTAATCATAGAAGTTGAACCAGTTGTATGGCGCCATCCTGGCCTTGGCTTCAAGATGTCGGGCATAGCGGCACACCAGTTCCTGAATCGCCGCCTGCCGTTCCTCCCGCGGCCCCTGGAAACCCGGGGTGAGCAACTCAAAATACACGCGGTAGCGGTTGCCTCCTTCATAGATACCATAGAACATGATCACCGGCACCTTGAGGGCCACAGCCAGCTGCATGGGACCGGTGGGAAATCCCGCCGTTTCCCCCAGAAAATCACAGCGCAGCTGTTTTTCCCTGTCCACCACCCGGTCTCCCAGCATCCCCACCATTTCCCCCTGATCCAGAGCTTCCTTCACTCTCAGAAAGGTGTCCGGCTGTCCCACGGGAATCACCGTCCGGGCCACCTCCGGGTTGAGCAGATTCAACATGCGCGTGATCATTTGGTTGTGTTCGACGATCATCAACACTTTGAGGGACAACCCGGCATCGTACATGCCCAGAACACGCAGGGCTTCGAAACTGCCCAGATGGGATCCCAGCAGAATGGCGCCCCTGCCTTTGGCCAGTTGCTCTAAAGCCATCTCGTATCCCTCTACCTGTATGTCCAGCAGAGACTCCCGGCCCGCCAGCAGAAACACCCGGTCCAGAATAACGCTGGCAAAACAATGATGGTGGCGATAAACATCCTGCCAGCCGGGGGGATGATCAAGCACTCTTTGCAAGAAGTTTCTGGATGCCTTGCGGGTGGCCGGAGAACTGATCACGAAATAGCCGGTAATGGGGTAAAGCAATCCGCGGGCTACCCGGCGCCCCAGGTGCCGGGCAATCCAGATGATCACTTTGAGCCAGAACGTGGAACTGCGCTCCCGCTGTGCGAACCAGGCCGTACTCATGGCAGCAGAAAGTTGCCGTTGAACAACAGCCTTTCACCCTTTCTGGCGGAGAATTTTATGCCATTCGCATCGAGCTCAAGACTGACTTGCGCCGGTTCATCCGGAAGCAGCGGGCTGACGAACTTGGCCTGTGACAAACGCCGGGGCTGACGCTTCCAGGCGCGGTCTATCCCCTGCAGCACCTGATCGAGCAATACCACTGCGGGTACCACGGGATGATCGGGGAAGTGCCCTTCCAGGCAAGGATGATCCCCAGGGATGGTAAACTCGAACTCATGGTGGCGGCTGTTTTTCATCAACGCCCCAGCTCCTGAAGCATGGCGTCCAGCGCCGCACGGGGCAGCTTCCCGGTGAGGTTGCGCGGCAGCCTGTCCACTTTCAACAAGGGCCGGGGCAGAAAAACCGGGTCTATCAGCGCCAGCAGTTCCTGGCGAATGGAATCTGGATGGATCTCCGGCGCCACCACCAGAGCCATCAGGCGCTGCGTGCGCTGGCCTTCCAAAGCGCGCCAGACGAATACGCCATCCCGCACCCCTGGGACCTGCAGCAGCCGCTTGTTCAGCTCCGCCAGCGAGATGCGCTTTCCAGCCACCTTGATCATATCCTGTTGACGGCCAAGAAACCGGAAGTGCCGGCTGTCTGTCAGTTCCAGATGATCTTCCAGCAAGACTGGAGACGGTAGATATCCGGCTTCGAGGTAGAACCTGCCACTCTCGCCCCGCAGGCTTACTGAATCATACAGTCGCCAGTCTTTCTCCCGGGCAGTGCGCCGGCTGGCGAAGGAACCCGCTTCAGAACAGCCGAACACCTCCATCACCGGGGCCTGGAAACAGGCTTCCGCAGCCTCTGCAATATCTGTATCCAAGGGCGCAGTGGCCGAGAGTATCATCTGCACTGGCGGCCACTCCAATCCGGCTTCAAGCAGGGCGCGCAGATGCAGGGGCGTGGAAACCAGCACCGGTGGGCCGTCAAAATCTCTGATGGCCTGATGGATATCAGCCGGGAAGAAAAGGCTTCCGGCATGAACGCTTGCCCCCGTGAGCAACGGGGCCAGTACACTGGTTTCAAGCCCGTACATATGCTGTGCGGGCACTGTGGCCAGTATCCGGCTGCGGGAGGAGATCCCCAGGCGGCTCTGCAGGGCCCGCGAACCCCGAACCAAGTCGCCCCAGCACTTCCTGTTGGGCTCCGGCTGCCCGGTACTCCCGGATGTAAACACCACGGCCGCCAAATGCGTATCCGGCGCATGAGGCACAGCATCCTGCTCTCCAGTCAGCTCATCCAACCAGCCGGACGCCACCTGGGGCACGTCTATGGAGTCGTTCTGCACAGCATTCAGACAGTAGCTGTCGGGGTACTGCCTATGAATCTCTTCCACGGCAACAGCCGCCCGGCTGGGGGGCAGCAACAGGGTCTGCTTTCGCATGAGCGCCGCCAGCCAGCCATAAATGAAATGATCCAACCCTTCGGAACGCAGAATGCAGCAGGCTGCGTCGGGCAATGCTTTCGCCAGCTGGCTGGCGCGGTAAAGCATCTCTGAATAAGTCAGCGCCCTGCCCCTGTTCAACAACAGCGGCTGATGCAAAGCTTCCGGCCTGAACAGTGGCAACCGCATCATCGGGTTCTGAACAGACGTGCGTAGTCCATCCGGAGCAGTCCCCGCACAAACTCGGAAAAGCTGTAGTCCACCAGGCTGCCCAGATACCAGCGACGATACATAAACTCCAGCAGAAACACGGCAGCCATCAGAAAATAGCTGATGACGTTCACAAACAGGGACCATTGCTGAAAACTGCCATACAGCGCCAGCCACAGAGTGGCTGCCGCCATGCCGCAAAAGAACAGCACCCACAGCAGGGTCACTCTGCGGGTATAGCGAACAATGGCCGGCGGCATTTGTCCCTGGCGCATGAGGGAGGCAAACCGGGTTATCAGGGGTATCCGCCCTGGCAACAGACTGCTGGCAAACACTATGCCCAGTGCCAGATACATGGCCAGCGGGATAAATCTGAGCAGTTGCTGACCCTGCCACGCGGGCAACAGCAGCATCGCCAAGCCAACGCCTGCCACCAGGAAACCAAAATACGAATGCCTGCCTTGACCGCTCATATACACCAGGCCCCAGGCAAAGATGATTCCCGCCAGCCAGTACATGGCCCAGTCGATCTCATGGGCCATTATTAGTCCATGAACAAGAAAAGGAGAAACGATCAGCAGTGCGCTGAAAAAAAATCGCATGAAAACATTCAGGCCTGGCGCTGGGCCTCGACAAATTCACTCAGCGCAGCAAGTGAACTGAAAATCTGCTGATTGTTCTGATCATCCGATTTGATCTGCACGCCATAGTTCTGAGCGATGGCCAACGCCAGTTCCAAAGCATCGATGGAATCCAGCCCCAGACCATCACCAAACAACGGCGCCTGCGGATCAATATCATCCACTTTGACATCTTCCAGGTTGACCGCTTCTATAATCAGCGCAGCCATTTCCCGCTGGAATTCGTTCATTCCCCCTCCTGTACACACTCAGCAATATTCAAAGCTTCGAATTATCGCATTTGACCTGAAAATTTGGAATACACGGTGGGTTTCAGGCTTGTGGCATAATCTCGATTCCCGCACGGTTATCAAATATCCAGATCATGAAAACAAACACTTCAGCGCCCCAGGAAGAAACGGATGTTCTGATCATAGGCGGCGGCCCTGCCGGAAGCACCCTTTCCACACTGCTGGCGCAACAAGGCCACCGGGTCATTCTGCTGGAAATGGGACAGCATCCGCGCTTTCACATTGGGGAATCCCTGCTCCCCATGACCCTGCCCATCCTGGAGCGCTTGGGAGTATCTGACAAGATCCAACAGATTGGCATTCACAAATATGGGGCCGAATTCAATGCACCGGAAGGTGAAAAACGGCGGGAGACCTTTTATTTTGATTTTGCCCTGGACAAGAATCACCCTTATGCGTATGAGATTCATCGACCGGAGTTCGACCAGATCCTGTTCGAAAATGCCCAGGACAAAGGCGTGGACGCCCGGGAAGGGATCAAAGTGACCGGCGTCTCTTTCGACAAGGACGGTTCCGCACAGGTGACTGCACAAAACAGGGCAGGAGAATCACTGCAGTTCCGGGCGCGATTCCTTGTCGATGCCAGTGGCCGGGAGACCTTTCTCTCCCGCCGTTTCAAGCTAAAGCAGAAAAGCAGAAAACACAACAGCGCCGCTATCTTTGGGCATTTCGACAATGTGGAACGCCGGCCAGGCAAAGACGAAGGCAACATTTCCATTTACTGGTTCAAACATGGGTGGTTCTGGATGATTCCACTCAAAGGGGGTCGCATGAGCGTAGGCGCCGTATGCTACCCGGAATACCTGAAGACCCGCAGCGGTTCCACGGAAAGTTTTCTGCAACAGACCATCGACATGGTGCCGGAAATCCGGCAGCGCATGAAAGATGCCGTATTGACTGGAGAAGTCAGGGCCACGGGCAATTTCTCCTACACGTCCTCACGCATGTACGGCCCGCCAGGGGAAAACTGGCTGCTGGTGGGTGATGCCTATGCATTTATCGATCCGGTGTTTTCCAGCGGCATCCATATTGCCATGAGCGGTGCGGTAAAAGCGGCGGAATCCATCGACCAGTGCCTGCAGGAGCCTCATACCTGTCGGCAGGCGCTGCAGCAATACCAGCAACATGTAGATGCTGCTCTCAAGACCTTCTCCTGGCTGATTCACCGTTTCAATTCCCCTGCCATCCGGAAACTCTTCATGGCGCCATCCAACCAGTGGCGCATCCAGGAGTCCCTGATATCCCTGCTGGCGGGTGATCTCTATCGCGACACCCCGGTACAGAAGGGATTGAATATATTCAAGATCATCTACTACCTGACTTTCATCAGGAACCTGCCCAGCGCCTGGGCCACCCATCGCCGGCGCAAGCGCAATATCAGGCTGCACTTCTCCGGGGGGACAACGGAACAGGACCATTTGGACGACTGATTTCATACCACCCACGACCATTGCTCCGGCCAGTCGAGCACGAGCATCCATCATGAAACAGGCCCTTTTCATGCTGTTGCTGCTGTCGCCTTTTCTGTCCGGTGCATCCCGCTATGTGGGCCGGGATCTGTGTCGGCCCTGCCACCAGAAAGAAGACCGTCTCTGGCAAAACTCCCCCCACGAGCTGGCCATGCAGGAAGCCCGCCAGGAAACGGTTCTGGGCAATTTCGACAATGTTCGCTACACCTGGAATGGCCAGACATCACGCTTCTTCCGCAAGAGGCAGGAATTCTGGGTCAATACCCAGGGGGCTGATGGCCAGCCGGGAGACTACCGGATCCAGTATTGCTTTGGCGTCTATCCCCTGCAGCAGTACCTCATCGGATTTCCCGGCGGAAAACTGCAGGTTCTGGATATCGCCTGGGACAGCCGGCCCGAAGCAGAAGGTGGCCAGCGCTGGTTCCACCTGCATCCCGACACACCCACGCCGCCCGGCGATGTACTGCACTGGACAGGCCCCAATCTCAACTGGAATTACATGTGCGCGGACTGTCATTCCACGAACCTGAAAAAGAACTACGACAGCTCTACCCGCAACTATAAAACCACCTGGGCGTCAATGGATGTCTCCTGCGAAGCCTGCCACGGCCCCGGATCAGATCATGTTGCATGGGCCAGGTCTGAAAAAGCAGGACAAGCTACAGACAACAAAGGACTCACGGCCGTTCTGGATGAACGCAAGGACATCCAGTGGCTGAGGAATGCCATCAGTGGCCGGCCCCAACGCTCCCTACCCAACACACAACGTAGGGAACTCGATATTTGCGCCCATTGCCATGCCCGGCGCGAGCAACTTACGGATGAGTTTGTGCCCGGGCAGGATTTCATGGACGCTTACCGTCCCGTCCTCATCGAGCAGGGCCTCTATCATGCAGACGGTCAGATGGAGGATGAAGTCTATGTCTGGGGATCCTTCCTGCAGAGCAAGATGTACCAGGCCGGAGTGACCTGTTCCGACTGCCATGATCCCCACAGCACCAGGCTCAGAGCGCCGGGCAGCGAAATCTGTGAACAATGCCATGAGGCCAAACGCTATGCCACACCCACCCATCACCACCATGAACCGGGTTCATCTGGCGCCGACTGCCTGGCATGCCACATGCCTGCCAAAAACTATATGAAAATCGACCTGCGGCATGATCACGGCTTCCGCATTCCCAGCCCTTCCCTGACGCAACAGACTGGTGCGCCCAACCCCTGCAACCAATGTCACAACGACAAGGATACGGACTGGGCTGTTGCGCAAACAAGATCCTGGTATGGCCACCCGCCCCAAGGATTCCAGAAATTTGCCCAGGCGCTGGCTGCTGCGCGCCGGAACGATCCGTCAGCAGCAGCTCTGCTTCGGCGCCTGATTCAGGATCCGGCCCAGCCCGGTATTGCACGAGCCACGGCGCTTGGCCACCTTGGCGGATCCATTGACCCAGCTGCACTCTCCCTGATCCGGCAGAATCTGCAATCCCAGGATCCCTTGTTGCGCATGGGCGCTCTGAATGCTCTGCAGACTTCACCTCAGAATCTGCGCCAGCTGGCCCTGCCCCTGCTCGCGGACAGGAAAAAGGCTATCCGTATCCAGGCCGCCCGCCTGCTGGCCGGGTATGACCGCAAACAGCTCAATCCCACGCAGCGGAAAATGTTGGAAGATGGATTGCGCGAATTCATACAAGCACAGGAATTCAATAGCGAGCGGCCAGAGAGCCAGGTGAATCTCGGCTCCCTGTACGCTGACCTGAATGAACCCGGCAAAGCGGAAGCCGCCTTCCGCACTGCGTTGCAGTTGCAAGCAAGATTCACCCCTGCCCGGGAGCAGCTGTCTGCCCTGCTGGAGCAACAGGGCAGGAAACAGGAAGCTCAGGCTCTACTCCTTGAAGGCCTGCAGGAAATGCCAGAATCGGCAGCGCTGCACTATGCCCTGGGACTGTTCCTGGTCAGAAACCACAAGTTGAAAGAAGCCCTGCTCTTCCTGAAGAATGCAGAGCACCTTGCTCCGGACAACAGTACGTATGCCTATGCTCTTGCCATTGCTTTGCACAGTGATGGCAGGCTCCATCAGGCATTGAAAGTCCTCGAACGGGCTCACAAAGCCCATCCCCGGGATATTACTTTGCTTTCTACACTGGTGAGCTTCAACCAACAATCAGGGAACAAAGAAGCTGCGACCCAATGGAGCAGAAAATTGCAGGCACTAAACCCAGATTGACCCTCCAGTGATTGCTGGCCTGGCGAACAGGCCTGTATTCTGCGGCGTTGTCTCCTCAAAAAATACCCATTGTCAGTTCCTGCCAGATCATTGACTGTGCTGAAAAAACATGCGATTTTTTTAGGGTATTCTGTTTTGCCTTGTTCGAAGCGCGGATTGCGCCTGATATGTTTGAGAACCAGGCATGGTTCCGCAACGCCGCAAGCGTGACAGGCAATCAAGACCTGTCACACAGATACCGGGGATATCAGCCGATCAGTGACTGCTCTCGAATGAATCCTAGCCTCCTCAACAACAGCCAGGACAAAGGTCTGCCTTGCCATGCCACTGAGTTTTTATTCTCCCGCGCTGGATCTCATGGTCGCCATTGTGCGCTCCTACGAGATCGACCCGGTTCCTTTGCTGCAGGATCTGGCTATTGACCCCAGAAAGATAGCTGACATCAACGCGCGCTTTCGCCTGAGCCAGGTGCTTGGAATGTTCCAGCGCATGGAGGAAATCATTCCTGAAAGCAGTTTTGGTCTCAAAGCCACCGAATACTGGCACCCCAGCCACATGGGGCCACTCGGTTACGCCTGGATGACCAGTGACAATCTGCGCGCCGCTTTCAACCGGCTTCAGCGCTTCAGCAAGATCGTCAGCGAAGGCGTCATGCTGACCCTGGTTGAAGACAATGATTCCATAGCCCTGGAATTCCATTTTCTAACAGATACTGCCCTGACATCCCGCAGTGACGTTGCCATGGCTATGCTGCTGGCTATGGTCAGATGTACTGGCGGCCCCAAGCTACATCCAGTATCTGTCGCATTTTCTCATCCCCCGCCAAAAGATGCGGCACCCTACTACACTCGCTTCCAATGCCCCTTGGAGTTCAGTGCTTCTTCCACTTTCTTCCAACTGAGTAAAGACGAAGCCGACAAACCCCGTTCATCCTCTCATGCCCAGTTATCACTTCTGCATGATCAGTTGATGCGCGAATACCTGGGCAATCTGGACAAAGACAATATTGTCGAAAGAGTCAAAGCCGCCATTGTAAGTGAACTTCCTTCCGGCCATATTTCTGATGCAGTGATTGCACGGGAGTTGTTCATGACAGAAAGAACCCTGCAGCGCAGGCTCCAGAGGGAAGGAACAACCTTCAAACGCCTGCTCACAGAAATTCGTCAGGAATTGGCTGAACAGTACATGCAGGACAGCAGACTGACACTGCAGGAAATATCCTTTCTGCTCGGCTTTGCAGAATTGAGTTCTTTCAGCCGGGCCTTCAAGCGCTGGAAAGGCATGTCACCCAAGTACTTCCGAAGCTCGGCTATGAATTGATATTGTTAACCTGGCATCAGCAACTGATTCCTGAATTGAGAAAAGCTTCAGCCCCATAGACTTTACACCCACAAGCCTTTATTCTTGCCTGAATTTCCTTCCTGTTCTGTATAGAGGGTGCCATTGACTTGTTTGCGGACTCGTATCCTGCACCTTGAATAAAGTCAGAATCCGCCCATTTCCATGCTGGAGAAAGCTCTTTCATGAACCATAAAAATGAGCGCTTTGCAGAACTCCCTGCGCCAAGCCCTAAAAGCCCGGGGCGCAACTAGAGATGCCTGAGACCAAGTCGTTCTCATGGAAAGCCTGAATATTGCACTGGTTTTAGTCGTCATAGCCGTGGCGGCATACGATTTCACCAATGGCTTTCACGATGCCGCCGACATGGTGGCGACGGCTATAGCCTCCCGTGCCATGCGTCCCGGTACAGCCATCGCCATCGTCAGCATCTTTACCCTTATAGCGCCTTTTAGCGTAGGGCTGGCTGTCGCTGACACAGTAGGAACCTTTATCGACATTTCCGATCTCTCCCACCAGATGGGCGAAGCCATCGTCATTGCTGCGCTGCTGGCAGCCATCAGCTACAACCTCATCACCTGGAAACTGGGCTATCCTTCCTCGTCTTCCAACTCCCTGGCCGGCGGACTGACCGGCGCAGGGCTGTACGCGGCAGGGACAAGCCATATCAACTGGGGCTGGGATGCCCTGCAGCAGTTCCAACTGACGGGACTGATGAAAGTCGGCGCAGGACTGTTGGTTTCTCCCTTGTTTGGTTTTGTCATCGGTTATCTGATCATGAAGTTTTTCTTCCTGGTCTTCAGACGCTTCAATGTGAAGATCCGCCCTTTATTCATCATCACCCAATACTTCAGCGTCGCCTGGCTGGGTTTCTCCCATGGGGCCAACGATGCGCAGAAAGGCATGGCCATCATCGGCATGATGCTCCTGGCCAGCGGTCATACAAGCACCTTCAGCGTGCCAGACTGGGCTATTCTGCTATGCGCCACATCCATTACCCTGGGCACCATGTTTGGCGGCTGGAGCATTATCAAGACCCTGGGATTCGGCCTGTACCGGCTGCGCACCCTCCATGCCGTAGCCAATCAGTTGGGTTCCGCCCTGGTCAACAGCCTGGCCACCGCCATTGGCGCGCCCACCTCCACCACCCAGGTCGTTACCGCCACCCTGCTGGGTAACGGCGCCGCGGAAAAACCCCAGCATGTGCGCTGGAAGAAAGCCGCTGGCATTGTCACCGGATGGTGGTTGAATATACCCGTGTCCATGCTTCTGGGCGCAGTCTATTGCGCTGTTTATCTAGCCTTGTGGAGTCCACCATGAGTTTTATCAAGAAATACCTGTTGCCCAAGGAAATCGATTTCAACGCCTATCTTCTGGATCAGGCGCGGCTTGGCCATGTGGTGGTAACAGACCTGTATCGGGCTGGCACCGAAGATCTCCCCATCTCCCAGGAAAGCATCCGCCTCATCACTCAACGGGCGCGAAAGCTGAAAACCAGAAACATGGAAGAATTGCTCGATGTGTTCATCACGCCTTATGACAAGGAATCCATTTATCGCATGATCACGCAACTGGACTGGTTAGTGCTGAGCGTAAAACATTTTCTTCTGGAGGCCCGTGTCTACAACATCCACTGCCTGGGAGACTATGAACCCATACTCAAGACCCTGGTGGTCATGAGTTCTGCTCTTGAAAAAGGCATAGCCGCTCTCGAAGGCCGGAAGCTGTCTGCCATCACGAAACCCATCAGCCACATACATCTTGCTTATGACCAGGTGGTGGAAAGCTGCGCAGAAGCGACAGCCCGACTGCTGTCTGAGGAAGACTGCAAACATATCATCCGGCACAAGGACATACTGGCGCAGTTGAAGGAAATTGGAAAACGCATTCAGGTCACCGCCAATACACTGGAAGACATGGCCATCAAGGTCATCTAAGCAGGAAAATACATAGCGCTGAGGAAATTGCCCGGAGAGATTTACATTCAGAGTTTTTAGCCCGGCAACCTGTCTGGCTGAATCCGGATTCCCTGCCGGGCACAATGGAACACTATGCTTTCTGCGCTGTTATCAACACAGGAGCGATCAGCCCGTCCTCGATATTTGCCAGGGTGTTACGCATTTTCACCTCACCATCGACCATGGCGTTGCGTGAACCGGCGGTCAAAGGCGCATCCGACAGCACCCGGTTGAAAAATGCAGGAGCAATGACGCTGCGGTCCTCCTCCTGCAACACTGTCAATCCGGCTTCCTGCAACAGGGTTCGCGTTTCTTCAGGGGTGAGCAGATGACTGATGTCCGGGGTGTCAGCCCAGGGAACCGGGAAGCGCAACTCACCGTCCCGCAGCCTCATGACATCATACAATGCCATTTTTCCACCCGGCTTCAGAACCCGAGCCATTTCCCGGTAGAGCAGCGGACGCTCCACAATGTTCATGGCGGCATGCAGTGTGATCAATCTATCAAAGCTTTCATCTTCATAGGGCAGAGACAAGGCGCTACCCGTGTCGAACCGGGTACTGCCCTGCAAGCCAACAGCATCGCTCAGTGTCTCAGCCGTCTGAATGAATTCTGGTGTAATATCAATCCCCGTTACCCGGCATCCCATGCGATGGGCAACAAAACGAACCGCGCCGCCAATACCACAACCGACATCCAACACTTGGTGGTCCACTTCCAGGTCCAGCTTCCCCAGCATATACTCCGTGGCTTCCCTGCCACCAATATGCAGTTCCTCGAAAGGCGCCAGGTCATCTGGCCGCAGACCATCCCCTGCAATGCCATTGGCCGCCAGCATCGCGAGGATATTTTCCGCCATGTCCCGTCTCCCGTAATGAACTGCAACATTCTCTTCCAAAATAGCGGGAGCAGACGTTGCTTTCCTGCTCATTTCAAGCTCCCCAGCATGGCTTCCTCGTAGGGCAGCAGATCCCCGCCATTGCGGATCAGCCGAACCAGATCCGGATTGGCGATAAAAGGCCGGCCAAAAGCCACAAGATCTACTGTACCCTGTTTCAGATCAGCTTCTGCCGAATCCGGACTGTACCCGCCACTGCCAATCACCGTACCGCGATAGCGTTTACGCACAAAATCAACGGGCCGGCCACCAAGATAGTCGTACCGCTGTTGCCCATCAAAGGCCGCTACGTGTACATAGGCGAGCTCCTTCCGTCCCAGTTGTGCCAGCAAATAATCGAATGTGTCTTCATCCCCAGAGGTGTATTCAAGATTGATATAGGCCTGGGGAGAAAGGCGGATACCTACCGGATAGGAACCCGTCGCCGAGATAACATGATCGAGTGTCTCCAGCGCAAAACGGGCGCGTTTGACGGGACTGCCTCCGTAGGCATCCGTACGCCGGTTGGTCTGCTGATGCAGAAACTGGTCAATGAGATAGCCGTTTGCTCCATGGAGCTCAATACCATCAAAACCCGCTTCCATGGCGTTCCGCGCTGCCTTTGCATAAGCTTCCAGAAGCTTTTCGATATCATCCATCTCCAATGCCCGGGGGACTTCATAGGACAGATCCGCGGCTCGCGGCAACGGGCCGTCCATGCCGACCGGACTGGGCGCTACGGGACGGGAACCCGTATAGTGACTGTGCGCCATGCGTCCCGTATGCCAGAGCTGGCAAAAGATGCGCCCTCCCGCTGAATGCACGGCATCAACCACCTGCGCCCAGGCGCTGACCTGCCTTTCCGTATAGATGCCGGGAGTTCCCGGATAGCCCTGGGCCTCGGGTTCTATAAGAGTCGCTTCGGTAACAATAAGCCCTGCATCGGCGCGCGCCCGGTAGTAGTCTGCCATAGTGGGCGTGGGCGCCAAGCCGTCATCGGCGAAACAACGGGTCATGGGCGCCATGACCAGGCGGTTCTTAAGCGCCAGGCCACCAGGGAGGGAATAGCTGGAAAACAGTTGGGAGAAAGCCATGCCGCTAGTCCTTGCCGAAAATCTTCTGGGTGATGATAAGCCCGGGGCAGATTCCCACCGCTGCGGCAAACAGAAAGAACCCCGGTACTATGTAGAGAAACCAGTGAACCTTGTCGAAACCCGTCAACCAAATGCCGATCAGTATAAAGACCGCCGTGTTGAAGAAAAAAAACCGCATGGCCTTGCTTGCTTTTGCTATCGCCATTTGTTGCTCCTCCTGTTGGGACAATTGAATATGTTGATCTCAGCCTGAGATCACACTGTTGTGTTGACTACAGTGTAGTAATAACAACAATTAACAACAATGGCATATTTTGCTACTATTTTTGTATCACAATTGTTACCAATTATCCCCATATGAGTGACATCAAGCGCCTTACTGTCTTTGTCCATACAGTGGAGGCAGGCAGTTTTTCCGGTGCGGCAAAGCGTCTGGGTATAGCCCGGTCCGCCGTCAGCCGTCATATTGCGGCACTGGAAAAAGAGCACGGTGTTCGTTTGTTGAACCGGACCACCAGACACCTGAGCCTCACGGATGCCGGGCGCATTTTCTATGAGAGCAGCATCCGGATTCTCGCAGAAGCCGAGGCCGTCACACATCGCATCCAGCAACTGAGAGAAAAACCCACAGGAACACTCAAGGTGGCCGGTCCCACGAGTTTTGGACGGCAGCTAGCCGCCCTGGTTCATGAGTTTCAACAGCTCCACCCTGCGTTGACCATCGAGCTGCAGCTGGATGACCGGGTGGTAAACATGGTGGAAGAAGGAATCGACGTCAGTATCCGGATCGGCTGGCTGGAAGACTCCCGCCTGATTGCCCGTCATATCTGCGACGCCTCCCGGATCCTGTGTGCTTCTCCTGCCTACCTCGAGCATCGCGGTCAGCCGGAAAAACCTTCTCAGCTGATAGAACACGACTGCATCATTTTCACCTTGCTGCCAACCCCCCATCAATGGCAGTTCTTCCGTAACAAGCAACGTGAAAGCATCCAGATTCGCGGCCAGATTCTTACCAACAGTATCATTGCCATGCATAGTCTGGCACTGAGTGGTGCCGGCATTGCCCCCATCTCCCGTTTTCTGGTCAATGAAGATTTGAAAAACGGAAGACTGAAACAGTTGCTGCCTGAGTATGATTGTGGATGCGCAGGCATTTACGCGGTGTATCAGGACAAACGTTACAAGCAAGCCAAAGTGCGTCTCTTCATTGATTTTATTCAGAAGCGGATTCAGCACCTTTTACGAGAATAGAAACAGCCATCAAGGTGACTATTGAGGCTTTAGGCAGACTACGGCAATGGATAGATATATAGGAAGCAGAAACAACCATTGCCTACCAATACGGGCTAATTGTAATGGGGGACTGATTGGGGGGACTAAAACAGTTTTATTGTTTTTAAGTACTTGTTTTTATAGGTTTTTATTGAAATAAATGGCGGAGAGGGAGGGATTCGAACCCTCGATACGGGATTACCGTATACACACTTTCCAGGCGTGCTCCTTCAGCCACTCGGACACCTCTCCAGTTTTACTACTTCGTTTTGCCTGCATCGCAAGCAACATCCCTGTGGCGCACCCAGCTCGGCTTCCTGCCTCGCGTGCGTCGGACTTCCTTTGTCCACTGGACAAAGGCTTCCGACTTACCCACTCGGACACCTCTCCAGTTTTACTACTTCGTTTTGCCTGCATCGCAAGCAACATCCCTGTGGCGCACCCAGCTCGGCTTCCTGCCTCGCGTGCGTCGGACTTCCTTTGTCCACTGGACAAAGGC